>Ga0080006_1146073_pt1 | contig 120608 bp, 111 predicted proteins | sample RS3BMetagenome_FD_69209 | JGI IMG/M metagenome (GOLD analysis project Ga0080006, IMG submission 69209) | Ferric oxide microbial mat and aquatic microbial communities from Rainbow Spring, Yellowstone National Park, USA - RS3B (SPADES... ...
CACTCCGAACTCGGCGACCGCACGCCGGCCGAAGCAGAAGACGACTACCGTCAAAGATCTCAGCCCGACGTGGCATGAGAAACCCAAACACCTGAGCCTCCATCAGACCCAGGCCGGTTCACCTCGACCACCTCGACGCCCTTGCGACGCAGGAACCGGGCCAGTCCGACGCCGTAAGAACCGGTGCCCTCCACGCCGATCTTGTCGACCTGGCCGAAGTTCTCGAGCCAGGACAGCAGTGCCTTGTAGCCGGCGGCATCAGCATCGAACGACTCGGTGCCGACCAGCCTGCCCAGCGGGTCGAGGGCTGCAGCGACGTGGGTATCGAGGTGGGTATCGACACCACCCGTGATGCCGACGGGAGCTTCTACGATGGTCATGGCCATCTCTTCCTTCCTTAGCGGTTGAGGGGTGGCACGGCCGTCTCGGATCGGAGCGACGGGCGGTCGGGACTGTTCCAGCAGTCCTGACCAATCACCCACCTCGGAGACGGGGCGTGCCGTTGTCAATGTGCAACTGGCGGGCCCGGTCGACGACGCCCGAAGGCGCCACGTGACAACAAGTCAGACCGAACGCTCCAGTGCTCCCGAAGCTATTGAGGACCAGCCGGACAGCGGTGGACCCTGAGGGACAGTGTCACTGGTATGGGATACCCCGTCGAGACAGTGTGAACTGTCTGTGCCTGGAGAGCTCGGAACCACACCGCCGATGGGCACATCACTGACAGGGGATCTTCGCTTCACGACGCAAGTCCCACTGGGTCACGGGAGATACCGGCGGGGCGGGTCTCCTGCGAGAACTCCCTTGAGGTTCAACCGGATCTCATACCGGCGCGTGGACCTGAAAGACCTCCAGATCCCAGAACTTCGCCATCGGGAGGCGCTGAACCGTTGCTTCGGCGCCTGCGGCATCTGCGGCGGAGACTTCGAGAAAGACCTTGTCGCGGGCCAGCGAGACGCGAACCGTACTGAGCACTCGCTCACCTTCGAGGACCTTCACTTGCGCCATCTCGTCGGGCACCATCGCGGTTACCTCGTCCATCAACGTGTCCGGCCTGAAGGTTGCGACCACCATGAACTGATTCTTCAACTTGCTCCTTCTACTTCCTGTTCGGGTCCTGCGATCTCGTGGCAGAGCCAGCTCAGTCGACGGTGCGACGCTCCATCCTGGGGATGCCAGGCGTCGTGTCATTGATCGCCCAGCTGATGATCACCTGGGGGCTGATCCGAAAGCGGGGAGAGCCGTCGTGCTCTTCGACAGCGACGGTCCCGACCACCTTGATCCCGCGCGGGCTCCAGGGGTCGACCGAGGCGAGGTCATCGACAACGACGGTCGCCCGAGGGTTTGCCGAGATGTTCCGGTAGCGCACCGTGTGCGCGATGTCGAAGCCAGCCGTCACGATGTCATCGCCCTCGACGGAGAAGATCACCGGTGCGACATCGGGTCTGCCGGTGGTTGAGGCCGTTGCGAAGCGCATGAGCGGTTGGTCATGCAAGTAGGTGAGTTCGGCGTCGGTAAAGGCGCTCATCGGAAGTCCTCCGGATCGTGGCGGTGGCGTGACAGGTCGCCCGCCTCATTGCAGCATAGTGGGTTTATTGTGTGCGCACGCACTAGACTATCCACATGTCGGACCCGCAAGTAGCCGCCCTGAGCCCCAGCGAGGAGTCGGCGTGGCGAGCGCTGACCTATGTGTCGAATCACCTCGTCAAGACCCTCGGGGAGGATCTGGCGAGCGAGATCCCGCTTTCAGTCTCCGAGTACGTGGTGCTCGTCCACCTCTCCGAAGCCGATGGTCAACGGCTTCGGATCGGCGACCTGGCGGCGATCAGCGCTCTTTCGCCGAGTCGCATGTCGCGCCTCGTCGACGAGATGGCAGTCAAAGGCAGGGTCACCAAGACCCGCACCTCCGATGACTCCCGGTGCATGCTGGCGACCTTGACGCCCTCGGGACTGGAGACGCTGAAGGCGGCGCACCCGACTCAGCTTCGCAACGTCCGCCGCCGCGTCTTCGATCTGCTCACGGATGAAGACGTCAAAGCGCTCGGCGTCGCACTCTGGAAGATCCGCGATGGCCTGGAGCCATCGAATCCTGCATTGCCTGTCTAGCGAGCCACCACGGCAGTTCGGCTGTCGCGAACGTCCGTTCGCTCCAAGGGCATTGGCAGCTCCCTCAAGTCCTGCCTCACGGACGAACGCAGGCGGAACCGCGCGTGCCCCACTCGTGCTGCCGGTCGGGGGCAGCCGGATGAGCGGAACCGTCACCGGTCCGCCTCCCCACAAGCGTGCAGGAGCGCAGGACTCACGTGTTCCAGTGCTCGAGGACCGGCTGCTCCCGCTCCCACCCGAGGACACTGAGCGAGGCCGGGTCGACCACCAGGTACCGGGCGGCGGACGCTTCCACCCCCAGCCATCGGACGGCGAGGATCCGCAGGAGGTGGGCGTGGGCGACGACCGCCACGTCGCCGGTGCCCGCCCGGACCGCGGCGACCACCCGGTCGGCCCGGGTGGCCACCTGGTGGATGGTCTCCCCGCCGGGAACCCCGTCGGCGAACAGCTCCCAACCCGGCCGGTCCTCGCGGATGGCGGCGGTCGTGCGGCCCTCGTAGTCGCCGTAGTCCCACTCGATCAGGTCGCCGGTGGGCTCGGGTCCCTCCAACCCGGCCAGTTCGGCCGTCCGCCGGGCGCGGGACAGGGGGCTGACCAGCACCCGGTCGAACGCCCACCGGGCCAGCCGGGGTGCCAGGGCGGCGGCCTGGGTCTCCCCGAGTGGGGTCAGGGGGATGTCGGTCCGGCCGGTGTGGCGCCGGTCGCGGCTCCAGGCCGTCTCGCCGTGGCGGATCAGGACCATGCGGGGCTGTTCTGCGGTCATCCGTGAAGCCGAGCACTACGAATACCGGTTGCGCAAACCGCCCACCCTGCGCTTTTCCCGTCCCGGTCCGGAATGGACCAGGGGGTTCAGGGGTTGACAACGGGGAAGGTCCATCGATCAGGACGGGGACCGGACGAGGAGAGGGATGACCACCCGCACGGCATCAGTGAAGCACCAGGCGACCGCACCCTCGACCGCGGGCACGAGGGCCGCGGTCGGCGGGTCCCCGGCCGCCTCGGCCAAGACCGCCGCCAACCGGTCCCGGGGATCGGACGCCGACAGCCTCGGGCTCTTCCTGCGGGACCTGGACCACCACCCCCTGCCCGACCACGACGCCCAGACCGAGCTGGCCAAGCGGGTCGCCGCCGGCGACGACGAGGCCCGCCGGGAGATGGTGGCGGCCAACCTCCGCCTGGTCGTCCACTGGGCCCGTCGCTACCAGGACCGCGGGGTGGACCTGCCGGACCTCATCCAGGAGGGCACGTTCGGCCTGATGCGGGCGGTGGACAAGTTCGACTGGGAGCGCGGCTTCCGGTTCTCGACCTACGCGACGTGGTGGATCCGACAGGCCCTCCAGCGGGCCGTCCAGCAGCACGGGCGCACCATCCGCCTCCCCATGGAGGTCGCCGAGCGCAACCAGCAGGTCGACGCGGCACTGTGGGAGCTCACCCATCAGCTGCAGCGCCCGCCGACCGACGACGAGCTCGACGAGGCCACCAACACCACCGCCCAGGTCCGGTCGGACCTGTCGCGGGCGGCCCGGGTCGTGGCCAGCCTCGACCAGCCGGCCGCCACCGACTCCACCGCCACCCTCGGTGACCTGGTGTCCGGTGAGCAGAGCGACTTCGAGGACGAGGTCGCCGCGGAGCTCACCCTCGATCTGGTCCGCCAGGCTGTGGACCGGCTCTCGGACCTCCAGCGCGAGGTGATCCGGCACCGCTTCGGATTCGACGGGAGCGATCCGGCGTCGCTCCAGACCACGGCGGAGCGGCTGGGGATCGGCGTGCGCAAGGTCCGCCAGGCGGAGGCCGAGGCGCTCGAACTGCTCGCCGTGAGCGACGTGCTCGAGGCGGCGCACGAGGCCGCCTGAGCCCGCGGCCCGGCTCCATCGCCGGGCGAACGGACCGGACCCCGACGGGCCGGCCCGCTCAGTTCCCCAGTGCGGCCAGCTGGGCGGCCAGGTCCTCGGGGAGTTCGGACGTCCACGACACCCGCTCACCGGAGCGCGGATGCTCGAAGGACAGGGCCGATGCGTGGAGGAACGGGCGCCGGACCGTCGCGCCGGGCAACGACCGTCCCTGGCCGTAGGGTTCGTCCCCCACCACCGGGTGTCCGATGGCCGACAGGTGGACCCGGATCTGGTGGGTGCGCCCCGTCTCGAGGGACGCCCGCACCAGCGTGGTGGGCGCGGGTAGGGCGAACCGCTCCTCGACCCGGTAGCGGGTGCGGGCCTCCTTGCCCTTGCGCGAGACGGCCATCCGCGTCGGCGTACTGACCGACCGCCCGATGGGGGCGTCGACCACCCCCGACTCCCCCTCCACCGTCCCGAGGACCAGCGCCCGGTAGGTGCGGACGACCTCGCGGGACGACAGCTGGGCCACCAGCGAACGGTAGGCGTCGGGGGTGCGGGCCACGACCAGGAGACCGGACGTGCCCCGGTCCAGGCGGTGCACGATGCCCGGCCGGTCCGGCTCCGAGCCCACGCGGGCCGGCAGGTCGGCCAGGTCCGGGAACCGGGCCACCAGCCCGTGGACGAGGGTCCCCGTGCGGTGCCCGGCGCCGGGGTGGACGACGAGTCCGGCCGGCTTGTCCACCACCACCACGTCGTCGTCGGCGTGGACGACGCCGAACACGACCGACGCATCGCCCACGGGCCCGGTGGCGCTCTCCTCGTCGGGACGGTCCACGGCGAGCTCCTGGCCCTCCACCAGCCTCGTGCTGCGGCTGGTGACGACCCTGCCGTCGAGCGTGACCCGCCCGGCGGCCACGAGGTCGTCGACGGCGGCCCGGGACACGTCGGCCAGCAGGGCCACGGCCCGGTCCACCCGCACCCCGCCCAGGGACGACGGGACCGACACCGAGAACGTGGTCACCGGTGCCGGGGACCCCGGAGCAGCGACGCGGCCAGGAGGATGCAGCCGACCGTGATGCAGGCGTCGGCCACGTTGAACGTCGGCCAGAAGTGGACGTCGACGAAGTCGACCACGGCCCCGTGCTGGCCCCGGAAGAGCCGGTCCGACAGGTTGCCCAGTGCGCCCCCCAGGATCAGACCGAGGACGGCCGCCCGCCCGAGCGTCGGTGCCCGCCAGACGAGCACGGCCAGCACGCTCACGAGGACCACGACCACCATCACGATCACCGGGGTGGCCCCCTGGAAGAGGCTGAACGCCGAACCCCGGTTGAGCGAGAGCGCGAGGTCGATCCGCCACACGACGTGGACGGGGCCCGAGGCGAGGCGGTCCACGGCCCACCACTTGGTCAGCTGGTCGGCGAGGACGACGACGGCCACCACGCCCGCCGCCACGGCCAGACGGGCCGGACCGGTGGACGACGCCCCGGTGGTCCCGGTCTCCCCGGTCACCGCGTCCGGCTCACCGGTCAGCGTCGCGACAGGCCACCGCTCTTGCAGGCGACGCACAGCCGGGCAAAGGGCAGCGCCTGGAGCCGGGCCTTGGGAATGGGCTGGAAGCAGCGCTCGCAGAACCCGTACGTCTTGCGGTCGAGCTTGGTGAGGGCGTCGTCGATCTCCTCGACGGCGGCGATCGCCTGGGCCGACAGCGCCAGGTTGCGCTCGCGGTCGACGGTGACCGTGCCGCCCTCGCCCGACTCCTCGTCGAACTGGACGTCCCCGGGCTCACGCTCCAGTGCCAGGGAGTCGGCCTCGGCCCGCAGGTCGACGGCCTGCCCGGCGTAGATGGCCCGCTCCTCGAGCAGGAGCACCCGCTGGGCGTCGAGGAACTTCGACTCCTTGGCATAGGGGCCGACGGTCGGGCGCTTCGGGGCTTCGGGAACGGGCTTCTTGACCGCGGCCTTCGTGGCCGCCGGGGTCTTCGTGGCCACCGGGGACTTGGCGGCCGCGGCCTTCGTGGACGCCGGAGACTTGGTCGCCTTGGTGCTCTTGGTCGCCTTGGTCGGCTTGGTCGTCGCGGCCTTGGCTGCCTTGGTGGCGGCCCCCGACCTCGCGGGGGCCGACGCCTTCGTCGCCCGGGCGGGAGCGGGGGTCCTCTTGGCGGGGGCCTTGGCGGCGCCCTTCTTCGTCGCCGTGGCCTTCTTCGTCGGCGTGGCCTTCGCCGTCGCCTTCGCGGCCGGACGCTTCGCCGGGGCCTTGGTGGCGGCCGGCTTCGCCGCCGCCTTCTTCGTCGAGGCGGTCCTGCCGGTGCCCGCCGTCGACTTCTTCACTGCGGTCAATTCGACCTCCTTGAGGGATCTGCCTGCCCCGCCGTCGTCGGCGCCCGGACACCGCGGCACCGCTGTGCCACCGACATCGACGAGCGGGTGACCCTACCGTGCCCGGCCGGGCAGGGCAATCGGGGGCACGGCCGAATGTCCCTGGCACCCTAGTCGTGGGACGGCGCGCTCCGGACGGAAGCGGTTGGGGCGGACCACCGAGCCCGGCTCCCGACGGGGGCAGGACCCCCCGGAGCGGGGCCCACACGGCCGACGGTGGGTCGGACGGGGCCGGTCAGGCGGGGACGGGGGGCCGCACGCGGCCGCTCAGAGCGGCAGCGACCCCGACGGGCGCAGCTGGGTGACCTCGCCCGGGGCGCCCGACGGGCGCTGTGCCTCGGTGATGCTCGTCACCGCGGCTCCGTCCGGACCCGGGGCCTTCAGGTTGCCGTCGACCCAGCTCAGCATCTCGGACAGGGCCGAGCGCAGTCGTTCACGCTCCGCCTCGAGCTGGCGGGACATGGTCTCCACCTCGTGGGAGAGCTGGCCCCGGCTGGACTCGAGCCGGGCGATCTCCTCGCGCAGGCGCTGCTCCGAATCGGCCTGGACCCTGCGGGCCTGGGCCTCGGCATCGGCCACCACCCGCTTGGCCTCGGCCTCGGCCTCGGCCTTGGTCTCGTCGACGAACTTCTGGGCCAGCAGCAGCGTGCGCTGGAGGGTGTCGTCGGCGATCACCGGTTCCGCCGGGGCCGCAGGGGCCGCCGGGGCCGGGGCCTCGGGCTTGGCGGCGAGCTCAGTCTCCAGCTGGGCGATCGTCTCGGCGGCCTTGCGCAGGCGCTCGGTGTTCTGGCGCAGCTGTTCCTGCAGGCCCTCGGCCTCGACGGCCGCCTTCTCCAGGTACTCGTCGACATCGTCGCGGTGGTAGCCCTTGAGGGTCTCCCGGAACTCCACGGTGCGGAGCGAGTCGAGTGCAGATTGGGAAGCGTCCATGACCCAATCGTAGCGGCGCGTCGGACAGAATCCAGGGATCGGCCACCGGGTCGGGGCCCGGCGGACCGGACGTGCCGGCCGGGGTCAGCGCAGAACCGTGTTGAGCAGGACTTCGATGACCAGGAAGACGATGAGCACCGAGAGGTCGAGGCCCACTCCGCCCACCCGGACCGGCGGGATCAGCCGGCGGACCGGGCTCAGGACCGGCTCGCAGATCCTGCCCAGCACGCGCTGCACCTTGACCACGGGCGAGTCGTAGTCCATCCGACCCGAGTACGTGAGCCAGCTCAGGATCGCATAGGCGAACAGGACCAGCAGGAACAGGTAGAGGAGGTCCCCGATGAGCGTGAGCATGACGGCTCAGCCTACGGGCGACGCGGTCGCCACCGGGCGCGGCGTCAGGAGGAGACCAGGCCGTGGTCGGCCAGGCGCTGACGTTCCTCCTCGGACACCTTCACGTTCGACGGGGTGAGGAGGAACACCTCGTCGGCCACCCGTTCCATGCCGCCCGACAGCGCATAGGTCGCGCCACTGCAGAAGTCGATCATCCGGCGCTGCAGATCGCGGTCCGCGGTCTGCATGTTCACGATGACCGGCTGGTTGCTCATGAGCCGGTTGGCGATCTCCACGGCGTCGGCGAACCTCGCCGGAGCGACGATGTGGACCCGTGCGCCGGCGTCGGGCGTCGAGATCTTGACGGAGGGGGAGGTGGCCGGCCGGACCGCGGGCTGGGGGGCCGCGGCGGCGACGGGGCCGGAAGCCCCGCCCGCGGGTGTCACCCGGATGCGCCCGGTCGGGGCGGGGGATACCTCGTCCTCGGGCTCGACGGCGCTGGTCCGCGGCCGGGCGGCCACCGGTGCCGGCCGGTCGTAGTCGTCGTAGTCGTCGTAGTCGTCGACGAGGCCGAGGTAGGCCATGGACTTTTTGATGAACGAAGTTGCCATTTGTTCCTCCCCACGACAGCGTAGTGCCTGGCCCGGGGACCGGGTGGCACGCTCGGCGGCCGCCGCCCGGGGCCCGGACCCGGTCGGCCCGGGACCGTCAGGCGCGGTGCCGGGGCGGGCGGTCGCCGAACAGGGCCCGTCCGAGCCGGACCATCGTCGAGCCCTCCGACAGGGCGACCTCGAGGTCATCGGTCATCCCCATGGACCGGACCGCCAGGTCCAGCGCGTCCGCCAGCAGTCGGACCTCGCGGAACCCGGCCCGGGCCGCCTCGGGCGGACCCGGGGGGCCGACGGCCATCAACCCGGCGACCTCCAGGTCCTCGGACCGCAGCGAGGCGACCAGCCCGGGCACCGCCGTCGCCGGGACGCCCCCCCTGCCCGCCAGCCCGGTCACGTCCACCTGGACCAGCACCCGGGCGCCAGGGCGGCGCCGGGCGATGGCCCGCCCCTCCTCCACGCGGGCCACCCCCTGCCAGCACGCCACGACGGGGGCGAGCCGGGCCACCTTGTTGCGCTGGACGGCGCCGAGGTAGTGCCACTCGGGAGCCGGGCCAGGGTCGCCGGCCACCGCTGCGGCCTTGGCCACCAGTTCGTCGGCGTAGTTCTCCCCCACGGCGACCAGTCCGGCGCCGACGGCCGTGCGCACCGCTTCGGGGCCGAACCCCTTGGTGACGGCGAGGAGCGTGACCCCCTCGGGGTCGGGCGCGGCGGCCTCGATCCGGGCCCGGATCCGGGCCAGGCGGTCGGCGAACCCGGGGAAGGCGTCCGCTGCGCCGCTCACGGTCCCGAACCGGCCGACGGGGCCGACCACACCAGCAGGGCCTGCCGCCCGGTGTCGCGCCGGGCCCGATGGGAGTGGAAGCCGTCGTCGCACGCCGTGCAGGCGTCGACACCGCGGGCGGAGCGTGCCCCGGCGCGGGCCAGCGCGGCGGCGATCCCGGCCGGGACGTCGAGCGCCGGCCGGCCGCCGGTCGTGCGACCGCGCACCGCGTCGCCGTACACGGCGGCCACGGCGTCGAGGTCGGCACCGGAGAACTCGTAGCACTCGGCGTGGATGCACGGCCCGAGGGCGCCCACGACCTCGGTGGCGCCCCGCGCCCGCATCCGGTCGACGGACGCCTCGACCACGCCGGCCAGGAGACCCCGCCAGCCGACGTGCACGGCCGCGAACACCCCTTCGGGACTGGCCAGGGCCAGGGCGCCGCAGTCCGCCGTGAGCACGCACAGGGCGACCCCCGGAAGGGCCGACACCAGGGCGTCGCCCTCGCCCGAGCACACGACCGGAGGTGTCGGAGCGTCGGGTGGCCCGACGGGGGCCGTGGAGACGTCGAGCACCCGCGGGCCGTGGACCTGGTGGACCCAGGAGACCGTCCTCACCGGGGTGCCCGTGGCCGCCGTGACGTCGCCGGCGAAGTCCGACAGTGCGGCGTCTCCGGGGGTACGGCCCGCGTCGGCGCGTCCCCCCGGTCGCAGATCGCCGCGCGACGCGTCGGACCATGCGGCGTGGACGGATCCGAGGAGTCCGAGGGTGCGTGCGCCGGACACCAGCGCGACCATGTGGTTCAGCGCAGGAACGAGGGGACGTCGAAGTCGTCGTCGCCCATGTCGAGATCGTCGTCCGCCGGGGTGGCGAAGATGTCCTCGTGGGCCGGTTCTGCACCCAGGACCCGGCTCCGGGACTCGTCGCGCCCGGTCGACTCCGTGGCGGCGGCGCCGGGCCGGAGCGGTGCCTGGGCCTCCCACCGCTCGAAGCCGGCGGCGATGACGGTCACCCGTACCTCCTCGCCCATGGCCTCGTCGATGACACTGCCGAAGATGATATTGGCGTCAGGATGGGCCACGCCGTGGATGATCTCGGCCGCCTCGTTGACCTCGAACAGACCGAGGTCGGGGCCGCCGGCGATGTTGAGCAGGATGCCCCGGGCGCCCTCGATCGACGCCTCGAGGAGCGGACTCGTGATGGCGGCACGGGCGGCGTTGACGGCCCGGCCCTCCCCCGTGGCCGAGCCGATGCCCATGATGGCCGTGCCGGCGTTGGACATGATCATCTTGACGTCGGCGAAGTCGGTGTTGATGAGGCCCGGGATGGTGATCAGGCTGGTGATGCCCTGCACCCCCTGCATCAGGACCTCGTCGGCCATCTTGAACGCGTTGACCATGGAGGTCTTCTCGTTCGAGACGGTCAGGAGTCGGTCGTTCGGGATGATGATGAGGGTGTCGACCTTCTCCTTGAGGTTCTGGATGCCCTGCTCCGCCTGGACCGACCGTCGGCGCCCCTCGAAGGTGAAGGGCCGGGTGACGACGCCGATGGTGAGGGCACCGAGGCCCTTGGCGATCTCGGCCACGACCGGGGCGGCGCCCGTCCCGGTGCCGCCTCCCTTGCCCGCGGTGATGAAGACCATGTCGGCGCCCTTCAGCGCCTCCTCGATCTCGGAACGGTGCTCCTCGGCGGCCAGGCGGCCGACCTCGGGGTCGCTCCCCGCGCCGAGACCCCGGGTGAGCTGGCGCCCGATGTCCAGCTTGAGGTCGGCGTCGCTCATCAGCAGCGCCTGTGCATCCGTGTTCGTGGCGATGAACTCGACACCTCGCAGCCCGGACTCGATCATCCTGTTGACGGCGTTGACGCCGCCGCCACCCACGCCCACCACCTTGATGACGGCGAAGTAGTTGCTCTGTGCCGGAACGGTCATGAAGTTCCTCACCCTCGACCAAAGGTTGAAACCGTTCCAACCTGCGAGTTCGCGCTAACGATACGGTTCGCACCGCCCAGGGTCAAGCACCGTGGACGGCGGTGCGGCCCGCCTCCGCCACCGGCGGGCGACCCGCGGGCACTCCCGTCACGGACCGGGTCACGGGCCGACCGTCGGCGACTGCGGCACCGTGACGTCGATCGAGTGGGCGCCCCGCAGCGGCGCATGGGCGATGATCGCCGCCACGTCCTCGTACTTGGACGTGAGTTCGCTCACCGTGCCCAGCAGGACCGTGAGGCCCGAATTCAGGGCGAGGGACACCGTCCCGTCGGCCGCCACCGTGATCGTGGTGACCTGGCCGGAGAAGGCCGTCGGGAGGGTCCGGGCGACCAGGAGCCCGGGCCCGGCGGCCGGTGCCGTCGTACGTCCGACGGGTGCCGGCGCCACCGTCCCGGTCCCCGCGTGCACGACCAGTGCCGGCAGGGCCGGCTTCCCGGGGGTCACGGCGAGGGTCCGTCCGTTGCCGTCCAGGGTCGCCCAGGCACCCGCCGGGCCGGCCATGGCGGCCACCGGCTTCCGCTCGGTCACGGCGATCGTCACGGCGTCGGGCCAGTGCCGGACCACCCGGGCCGAGGCCACGAAGGGCAGGGACTCCACCCGGGCGGCGGCCGGTCCGGGGTCCACGCTGATCAGGGGCGGATGCCGGAGCACGCCCGCGGCGGCCTCGATGGCGGCGGTGGGGGTGTTCGGGTGCTCGCCGGTCACCGAGACCACCTTGGCCTCGAACAGCGGCGTGTGGAGCAGGAGGGCGCCCCCGACCACCAGCACGACCACCGCGCCGGTGACGGCCAGCCACCGCAGGCGCCGCTGGGTGCGGCCCCGCCGGACCTGCTCGCGCCGCTGGCGGATCCGGGGGTCGATCGGCGCCCCGGCGTCGGACGGCGGGGTCACGGCGCCGTACCGTCCTCGTCCGCGTCGGCGAACCCGACCATGCGGACCTCCGTCGACAGGAGCGTCCCGGTGGCGGCGAACACCGCCGACCGCACGGCGTCCATCACCCGGCGGACGTCGTCGGCCGACCCGCCCCGGTCGGCCTGGATGAAGTTGGCGTGCTTCGGCGAGACCTCGGCCGACCCGATGCGGAGGCCCTTGCACCCGCAGGCGTCGATCAGCCGTCCCGCCGAGTCGCCCGGGGGATTGGTGAACACCGAGCCGGCGTTGGCACCCCCGGGCTGGTTGGCCCGGCGCCAGCGGACGATCTCGTCGATCGTCCGGCGCCCGGTCGCCGGGTCGCCCGGGCGCAACCGGTGGGTGGCCGAGACCACGACGTCGGCGGGCCCGATCGAGGTGTGCCGGTAGGAGGCGGCCAGCTCCGCCGCCGCCCGGTCGGCCACGGTCCCCGCGGCGAGGTCCACGACCCGGTACCGGACCAACGTGGCCGCCGTGTCCGATCCGTGGCCGCCGGCGTTCATGCGCACCGCACCGCCGACCGAACCCGGCACGCCCACGGCCCACTCGAGTCCGGTCAGCCCGGCGGCGACCGTGCGCCGGGCAAGGGTCGGCAGCGCCAGCGACGCGCCGGCGTCCACGTCGGTGCCGTCGATCCGGAGCGTCTCGAACCCGGTCCCGAGGTGCACGACGAGGCCGGCGAACCCGGCGTCGGCCACCAGCAGGTTGGATCCGTTCCCGAGCACCAGCACGTCCACGTCGAGGCCGTCGAGGCCGGCGGCCACGGCGAGCAGGTCCGCCTCCTCGTCGGCTTCGACGCCCAGGGCCGCCGGACCTCCCACCCGGTAGGTGGTCCGGCTGCCGAGCGGCGCGTCGCGTCGCGCCCGGGTCCCGAGGCGACCCGCCAGGGTGTCGAGGTCGGCCGGTGCGCTCATTCCGGCGACCCGTGCGCGCCGGACCCGGCGACCCCGGCGGCGGCCATCAGCTCGTCGGGCAGCGACGTCAGGTCCCCGGCCCCGAGGGTCAGACAGAGGTCGCCCGGACGGAGCAGCGCGGCCACGGCGGCCACCAGTTCCGTGCGGCCGGCCACGTAGTGCAGCTCGACGTCCGGCCGTCGGGCCCGGACGGCGTCGGCCACGACACGTCCGGACACGCCCGGCACCGGGGCCTCGCCCGCGCCGTAGACGTCGGTCACCACCACCACGTCGGCGTCGTCGAACGCCTCGCCGAACGCCTCGCCCACCTCCGCCGTGCGGGAGTACCGGTGGGGCTGGAACACCGCCACGACCCGCCCCCAGTCGCCGTCGCGGGCCGCGGCCAGGGCGGCGCGGACCTCGGTCGGCAGATGTGCGTAGTCGTCGACGAAGGTGACGCCCGCGTGGTCCCCGCGGAACTCGAACCGGCGGGCCACGCCCCCGAAGCGGGCGAGCGCCGCCACGGCGGCCTCGGCCGGCGCGCCCGCGGCCAGCGCGGCGACCGTCGCCACCGCCGCGTTGCGGGCGTTGTGGAGGCCGGGGACCGCCACCCGGATCCGGGCGATCCGCGCCCTGTCGGGGCCGAGGAGGTCGAACGCCACCGAGCTCCGCGACGCCTCGACCGCGGCGATCGTAAACGTGGCGTCGGCAGCCAGCCCGACGAGGTCGGCGCCCGCGGCCCGGCCGACGGTCCGCGCCTCGGCGTCGTCCGCGCCCGCCACCCGGTGGGCGGCGGACGCCAGGAACTCGGCGAACGCCCCCCGCACGGCCTCGAAGGACCCGTAGTGGTCGAGATGGTCCGGCTCCACGTTGGTGACGACGGCGATGTCGGGCGTGAGGTGCAGGAACGTGCCGTCGCTCTCGTCCGCCTCGACCACGATCCACTCGCCGGCGTCCCACACGGCGTTGGTGCCGATCTCGTTGACCTCGCCCCCGATGAGGAACGACGGCCGCAGTCCGGCCTCGACCAGCACGAGTGCGAGCATCGACGCCGTGGTCGTCTTGCCGTGGGTCCCGGCCACCGCCACGCACCGCCTGCGGGACGCGATGGCCGCGAGCACCTCCGCCCGGGCCAGCACGGGGATCCCGCGCTCCCGGGCCCCGACCACCTCGGGGTTGTCCGCCCGGACCGCCGTCGACAGGGTCACGAGACCCGCGTCCCCGACGTTGGCGGCGTCGTGCCCGATGACCACGGCGATCCCGAGCGAGCGCAACCGCTCGGTCACCCCCGATTCGCGCAGGTCGGAGCCGGTCACCTGGTGCCCCATCGCCCGCAGCACGGTGGCGATGGCGCTCATGCCCGCACCGCCGACGCCCACCACGTGGACGCGGCGCAGCGCCGCCGGGTCGCCGATCCCCGATGCGCCCGCACCGGTCGCCGCCCCCCCGCTCATCGCGCCCCCCCGCCGCCGCGCCCCCGGCCCCCGTCGGCGGGCCGGGCGCTGTCCTCGACCAGCCGCGCCCCGGCGTCGGCGGCGTCGGACCGGCCCACCGACCGGGCCGCCCGCCCCATGTCCCCCAGCCGCCCGGGCCCGTCGACCAGACCCTCGAGGATCGTGGCGAGCCCGGCCGGGGTGCAGTCCGGGTCGGCGAGCACCATGGCGGCCCCCACCCGTTCGAGCACCCGGGCGTTGGCCGTCTGGTGGTCGCCCGGCGCCCCCGGCAGGGGGACGAGCACGGCCGGGACACCGGCGACGGCCAGCTCGGCGACGGTCATGGCCCCGGCCCGGCACACCACCACGTCGGCCGCGGCGTAGACGAGGTCCATGCGCTCCTCGTACGGGACGCGGACGACCCGGATCCGGCGGTCGGCGCCGGCTCCCCCGTCGCGTTCGTCGCGGTAGTCGTCCCAGTCCCGCCTCCCCACGATGTGGTACAGCGCCAGGTCCTCCCGCTCCTCCCACCGTTCGGCCACCCCGTCCACGGCACGGTTGATCCTCCGCGCCCCGAGCGACCCGCCGAACGCGGCCACCACGGTCCGGTCCTCGGGCAGGCCCAGCCGACGCCGGGCCGCCGCCCGGCCCGCGGGCGACCGGTCGACCGCGGCGATCTCCGGGCGGACCGGGGTCCCCGTCACCACGGCGCGCGGGAGCGGGGTGCCCTCCCACCCCACGGCGCTGGCCCGGGCGAACCGGCCGAACAGGCGGTTCGCGGCGCCGGGGACGGCGTCCACGTTCACCAGCACCAGGGGCACCCGGTGGGCCAGCGCGCCGACGGCGCCGGCGAGGCTGGCGTAACCGCCGACCGCCACCACCACCCGCGGCCGGGCCCGGCCCACCAGCCGGACGGCCCGCAGGGCGGCGACGGCCAGCTCCCCGACGGAGCGCACGTTGCGGACCAGGTCCCGCGGGGCGAGGCTGCGCACGATGCCCCGTCCGGGCAGGAGCGTCACCGGGAAGCCCCGTCCGGCCAGGGTGGCGGCGTCCTGGCCCCGCTCGGACCCGAGGAACCCGATGCCCGCCCGGTCGTGGCCACGGGCCACCAGCGCCTCGGCGATGGCCAGGGCGGGCTGCAGGTGGCCGGCGGTGCCGCCGCCGGCCACGATGGCGTAGCGCCGGTCGCCGGGGGCGTCCCGACCGGTCTCGCGGACCGGGGCCGTCACGCCGGGGCGGGGCGGCGCCGCCGGGGTCGGGCGCGGGGGCCCGAGCGCTCCTGCATGGCGATGTTCAGGAGGATCCCCACGGCGGCGAGGGTGATCACCAGTGAGGAGCCGCCGAACGAGACGAACGGAAGGGGGATCCCGGTCACGGGGAGCACCCCGATCACCGCACCGATGTTGATGACGGCCTGGCTCGTGATCCACACGGTCACACCGACCGCCACGAGCGACCCGAAGCGGTCGGGAGCGCGGCCGGCGGCCCGGAACCCGTACCAGGCCAGGGCGAAGAACAGGGCCAGGATGAACACGGCCCCGACCAGGCCGAGCTCCTCCCCGACGACCGAGAAGATGAAGTCCGTGTGCGCGTTCGGGAGGGTCCCCCACTTCTCGCGCCCGCCGCCCAGTCCGAGTCCGAAGAGGTGGCCCGAGCCGAGTCCGATGAGCGACTGCCACACCTGGTAGCCGGACCCCGACTGGTGGGCGCCCGGGTTGACGAACGAGAGGATGCGGGCCCGGCGGTAGGAGTTGCCGAGGGCGAAGACCACGGCGATCAGCCCGGACACGACCAGCACCTTGGACAGGGGGCCGAGCGACACCCCGCTCATGAACAGGATGCCGAAGGCGATGCAGCCGAGCACCATGGCCGTCCCCATGTCGGGCTGCTTGATGATCAGGGCGCCCGCCACGACCACCACGCCCATGACCGGGGCGATGACCTGCTTCGCCGGGGCCGACCGGTCCGACCGCTTCACCACGATGTCCGCCGCGAACACCACCATGGCGAGCTTCATGACCTCGGACGGCTGGAGGCGCAGCAGACCGACGCCGATCCACCGGGACGACCCGCCGGCGGTCACACCGAGCCCCGGCACCAGGACGGCCACCAGCAGGCAGAGCGTCCCGATCACCAGCGGCACCGACCACCTGCGCCACGCCCGGTAGTCGATGCGGGCGAAGATCAGCAGCGCCCCGACTCCCACCACCATCCAGAGGACCTGGCGGAAGAAGATCGTCCACGGCGAGTGGTACGTGATCATCGAGACCACCGGCGACGCCGATCCGACCATCACGAGGCCGATCACGCACAGGGCGGCGACCAGCGCGCCGAGCGCCGTGGCGGACGACACGCCGGTGAGCCAGCGCACGACCGCCGGGCCTTCCCGACGGCCGGACGGGACCTCCGGTCGGACCGGCCGGGGCGCCGACCCGCCCGCCGGCCGGCGCGCCCGGGGGGCGGCCGTGCGCACGAGCGGGGCGCGCCGACGCGCCGTCGACGTCCGGTCACCCACCGCGGTGCCCCCGGGGACGACGCAGGGCCGCCGGTCCGTTCGTGATCGGGCGCGCCCGGCCGTTCCGCATGGCACCAGCCTCGCCCATGCGCGCGCCCAGGTGGTGGAGCCCGGTGGTCCGTGCCCCGTCCCCGGTGCTCAATGGACGGTCCCGACCGACAGGAAGTCCCCGTAGAAGATGCCGAGGCCGAGCGCGGCGAACAGTCCGGCCAGGATCCAGAAGCGGACGATCACCGTCGTCTCGGGCCAGCCCAGGAGCTCGAAGTGGTGGTGGAGCGGGGCCATGAGGAACACCCGTCGGTGGAACACCCGGAAGCTGATCACCTGGATGACCACGGACAGCGTCACGATGACGAACAGCCCGCCCAGGATCACGAGCAGCAGGTCGAGGTTCATCAGCAGGCAGAGCGCGGCCAGGCCCGAGCCCATCGACAGGGACCCGGTGTCGCCCATGAAGATCTTGGCCGGCGCCGCGTTCCACCACAGGAAGCCGACGCAGGCCCCGGCCAGGGCCACCGCGGCCAGGGCGAGGTCCAGGGCGTCGCCCACGTGGTAGATGCTGAAGTGCCGGTACTGCCAGTACCCGATGATGGCGAGGGTGGCGAAGCAGAAGGTCGAGGAGCCGGCGGCCAGGCCGTCGAGCCCGTCGGTGAGGTTCACGGCGTTGGCGGCCGCGGTGATGATGACGGTCGCCCAGACGATCCACACCACCGTCCCCATGTGCAGCCCCAGCGAGTTGTACCGGGTGAACGACAGCGTCGTCGATGCGTGGGCCCAGTAGACGGCCAGGATCGAGAAGGCCAGCCCCAGGGCCGTCTGCGACCCGAACTTGGCCCGCTTGTTCAGTCCCAGGCTCCGCCGGTGCCGCACCTTGATCCAGTCGTCGGCGAACCCGATGGCCGCGGCGCCCCCGATGGCCAGCATCACCAGCGCCCCCGACCGCGACCACGTCACCCCGGGGATCACGTGGGCCGACAGGAATCCGGCCACCACGGCGGCCACGATGCAGATCCCGCCCATCGTCGGCGTGCCCGCCTTGGCGATGTGGACCTGGGGCCCGTCCTCACGGATCTGCTGCCCGATGTTGTTCTTCAGGAGCCAGCGGATGAGGAAGGGGGTCGACAGGACGGCCACCCATAGGGCCACGCCCCCCGAGGTCATGAGCGAGATCACGCCGGCGACCCTCCGAAGCGCTCGGCCAGGGCCCGGGCCGCCACCTCGCGGTCGTCGAGGTGCACGGTGACCCCGTCGGTGGTCTGGGTGACCTCGTGACCCTTGCCGGCCACCAGGACGACGTCCCCCGGCCGGGCCCGTCCCACGACGCCGTGGATGGCAGCGGCGCGGTCGGGCTCGACCGTCACCGCCGCGCCCGGTGCGGCACCGGTCCGGATCGCCTCGATGATCGCCAGCGGGTCCTCGGACCGGGGATTGTCGGAGGTCAGCACCACCTCGTCGGCCCGGGCCGTGGCCACCGCTCCCATCTGGGGTCGCTTGCCGGCGTCGCGGTCGCCCCCGCAGCCGAACACGCAGAGCACCCGGCCGCCGCCGGCGAGGGTGCGGGCCGCGGCGAGCGCGACCTCCAGACCGGCCGGGGTGTGTGCGTAGTCGACCAGCACCGAGACCGGCGACCCGGTCCCGACGACCTCCATGCGGCCGGGAACCGGCGCGGCGGCGGACAGCCCTTCGGACACCCGCCGCCCGTCGACACCCAGGGCGGTGGCCACGGCCGCGGCCACCAGGGCGTTGTCCACGTTGAACCGGCCCGACAGCGGGAGGGAGATCCGGTGGCCCCGCCAGGTGAACCGCGATCCACCCACGGCCAGTTCGACGTCCGTCGCCTCGTCGGCGGTCACGGCGGTCACGGCGTAGCCCCCGGCTCCCCCGTGGCGACCCAGCCGCTCGACGAGCCGGGCACCCCACGGGTCGTCGACGAACACGACGGCGTGGCGGCACCGTCCCGGGACGAAGAGCGACGCCTTGGCCTCGAAGTACGCCTCCATCGTCCCGTGGTAGTCGAGATGGTCCCGGCTCAGGTTGGTGAACGCGGCCACGTCGAAGACGATCCCGTCGACCCGGTGCTGGGTGAGGGCGTGGGACGACACCTCGAGGGCCACGGCACGGCGTCCCTCGGCCACCATCCCGGCCAGCGTCCGCTGGAGGTCGGGGGCCTCGGGGGTGGTCCTCGCCCCCCCCAGCGTGCCCACGACCCCGGTGGGCCGACCGTCGGACTCGAGCACCGAGCGGACCAGCTGGGTCACGGTCGTCTTCCCGTTCGTGCCGGTGACGCCCACCGTCTCCAGCGCGCGTGCCGGATGCCCCCAGAAGGCGGCGGCCACCGACGCCATGGCCGGACGGGCACCGCCCGGGGGCACCCGGACCTGGGGGACACCGAGGTCGAGGAAGTGCTCGCACAGGAGCGAGGCCGCCCCCCGCTCGACGGCCTCGGCGGCGTGGACGTGCCCGTCGGTCCGTTCGCCCGGGACGCAGCAGAACAGCGCGCCGGCGGCCACCCGTCGACTGTCGAACTCGACCGAGGTGACCTCGGTGGACACCGCGTCGCCCCGGACGGCCGCCACGTCGACGTCGTCGAGCAGGTCCGCGACCGTCACCACGTCGACGTCCGGTGGGTCAGCGGCGGGATGTCGGGGAGTTCGGAGGGACCCGGACCCACCTAGGGCCCTTCCGTGACCGCTCCGGCCGGAACGGTGACGCTGCCCGCCCCTCCCACGGCCGTCGGGGATGCCGAGGTGGTGGCGGCGGCCGTCGTGGGGATGCCGAAGTGGTGGAGGGCGTAGGCCATGATCGTGGAGAAGACGGGTGCAGCCACGGCACCACCGTAGATCGGCGTGGGGCGGTCCAGGACGACGATGGCCGAGAGCACCGGGTGCTGGGCCGGCGCGAACCCGGCGAAGGTGCCGATGTACGCCCCGGGGATGTAGCCCAGGTGGTCCGGGCTCGGGATCTGGGCGGTGCCCGTCTTGCCGGCGACGGTGTAGCCGTCGACGGCGGCGCTGGTGCCCGTCCCGTTGGCGACCACCGACTCGAGCATGGTGGTCAGCGCGGCGTTCGTCGCCGGGTCGATGACCCGGTGCGCCGGGGAGGCGGGCGCGGCGGCGACCGCACCCGACGGCCCGACCGTGGCCCGGATCAGCCGGGGGGCCACGAACGTCCCGCCGTTGGCCACGGCGTTGTAGGCGTCGAGGACCTGCTGGGCGGTGACGGCGTCGTCCTGCCCGATCGGGGTCGACCCGATCGAGGTGCCGGTCCACTGCGTCGGACCCGGTACCAGGCCCTGCGACTCGCCCGGGATCCCCAGGCCCGTCAGGCGTCCGAACCCGAGGTTGGCGATCTGGGCCAGCAACCGGGACTCCCCCAGCCGCTGGGCCACCTCGATCGTCCCGATGTTGGAGGACTGGGCGATGACCTGGGTGGCCGTCAGCGACTCCGTGCCGTGCTGCTCGGCGTCGTGGAACGTGTACTTGCCCATGGGCAGGGCGCCCGGCACCGACAGGGTGGTGCTCGGGGTGATCACGCCGTCGGCCAGGGCGGCCGAGAAGGTCACCAGCTTGAACACCGAGCCGGGCTCGTAGACCTGGGTCACGGCGGAGTTGGACGGTGCCTCGGACACCCCGGCGGGCAGGGTGTCGGACGGGGCGACCAGGGTCGGCCCCGAGGTGTCCTGCGGCGTCGCCGTCTTGGCCGTCAGGGTCGCCGGCGGGGTCGTCGGGGACGTGGTGGCGCCGGTGCCGGCCGCCGACCCCGGACCGGTGGTGGTGGCTGCGGACGTGAGGTTCGCCATGGCGAGGATGTCGCCCGTCTTGACGTCCATCACCACGGCGGTGCCGCCGGAGGCGTGGGCGGCCCCGATCTCGGCGGCCAGGGCCTGTTCGGCCACGTACTGGACCGACTCGTCGAGCGTGAGTTCGACCCCGGTGCCGGGCGTCGCCGGTGTCGACCGGTTACCGCCCGGGAGGGCGACCCCGTCCGGGGAGCGCAGGATGTCCGTCGTCCCCGGCTTCCCGGCCAGCAGCGACTGGAGCTGGTACTCCATCCCGGAGGTCCCGTTGCCGTCCCACCCGACGGTGCCGACCACGGGTTGGGCCAGGCGTCCGACCGGCACCACCCGCTGGGACTCGGGCACCAGGTTGATCCCGTTCAGGTTGAGCTTGGCGACGGCCGATGCCACGGCATCGGGCACCCGGTGGGCGAGGTAGACGAAGCCGGACGGCCCGGTCAGCTTGGCGCGGAGGGTGTCCGACGGGATGCCCAGCAGCGGCGACAGCGCGGCGGCCACGGCGGCCGGCCTGGTGATGATCTGCGGGTCGGCCACGACCGTCTGGCGGGTCACCGTCTCGGCCAGCACCTCGCCGTTGCGGTCGTAGATGCCGCCGCGCACGGGAGGGACGGTCACCGCGTGGGTGAGCTGCGCCCGCGACAGCGTCGCATAGTGCTGGTTGCCGAACTCCTGGACCTGCACCAGGCGCAGGACCATCACCGTGAACACGGCCGCCAGCAGCAGGCGCATGGCCCGCGTGCGCCGGCTGAGGAGTACGGCGGGGCTCACCGGGTGGGAGTCGTCGTGGCCGGGGTGGACGGGGCGTGGGTGACGGCGGTGGCCGGGGCGGCGGTGGCCGGGGCGCGGGTGGACGTCGTCGGTGCCGGGGCCGCCACGGGGGTCGTGTCCGGCACCGGGAGGGCCACGTCGAGTGGGACCTCGGGGAGGTTCACGACCTGGGCGGGGGCGGTCAGGCCGAGTGCGATCCCCTGCTGCACGACGCGGTCGGGTGCGGCCAGCTGTGCCACCTCGGTCTGCATGCTCTTTTGGGCGGCCTGCGCCGACCCGATGGCCGACTGCAGCCTGGCCAGGCGCACCTGGTCCTGGGCCACCAGGGTGTCGCCGACCACCACGGCGAGGAGGCTGCCCACGATCAGCGCCACGGCGAGCCACACGGGGGCACGGCGGGTGTGCCCCCGTCGGGTCCTCCGACGGGGCTCGGGCTGGAAGACGCGCAGCGGCGGCCGCCGGACCGACGGCCGTGGCTGGGGCGCGGCGGCGCGGCGTGCCGCCCCGGTCGACGGTGGGGCCATCAGGCGACCTCCCCGGTCCCGTCGCCGCCGGACGCCGACGCCGGGTCCGCCAGGTGTTCGACGACCCGGAGTCGGGCGGCCTCGGCGCGGTGGTTCCGGAGGATCTCGTCGTCGCCGGGTCGGCGGGCGCCGCGGTGGACGAACCGGAACCGGGGGTCGGCACCGCAGACGCAGGGCAGCCCCGGCGGGCAGTGGCAGTCGTCGGTGACGGCGCGGGTGAACGTGGCCTTGACCAGGCGGTCCTCACCCGAGTGGTACGAGATCACCACGCAGCGCCCCCCGGGGCGGAGGAGCCCGAGGGCGGCGTCCAGTCCGGTCCCGAGCTGGTCGAGCTCCTCGTTCACGGCGATCCGGATGGCCTGGAACACGCGCCGGGCCGGATGGCCGCCGGTGCGGCGGGTGGCGGCGGGGATCGCCTCCCGCACGATGTCGGCCAGCTGGCCCGTGGTGGTGACGGGTCGCGCCGCAACGATCGCCCGGGCGATCCGACGGGCGAACCGGGACTCGCCGTTGTCGACGAACAGCTCGACCAGGGTGTCCTCGCTCGACGCGTTGACCACGTCGGCGGCGGTGCGGCCCACCGTCGGGTCCATGCGCATGTCGAGCGGGGCGTCCCGGCGGTAGGAGAACCCCCGCTCGGCCATGTCGAGCTGGGGCGAGCTGACCCCGAGGTCGAAGAGCACGCCGGTGAGCCCCCGTTCGTCCGCGGGGGTGCCGAGTTCGTCCTGCACACGGCGGACGACGTCGGCCAACGCGTCGAACCGGGCCCGTCGGATGACGGCCCGGTCGCCGAACGTGGCGAGCTCGCCGGTCGCCGCGGCCACGGCCAGCGGGTCGCGGTCGATCCCCAGGAGGCGCATCCGGGGGTTGGCGGCGAGCAGGGCCCGGGCATGTCCGGCACCGCCCAGGGTGGCATCGAGCACCAGGCCGTCGGGGACGGCGGACAGGAGGTCGACGACCTCGGCGGCCATCACCGGCTCGTGGGGGAAGGCCTCGCTCATCCGCAGTCCCTCGGCCGGGCCGATCCGCGCGGGTGGAGTACCGCGGCGGGCGGGCGGGGAGGAGGCGGAGGAGGACTCCCCCGGCGCTCCGGTCGAGGGACTGCGCATGGGCCAGACGCGTTCGATGTGGATGTCGTGACGCGAGACCGCCGCCAGTCCGGACTGCAGCGGGGTGAGGCGGGGAAGCGCCGCGGGATGGCCCACCCGTTCGGCCAGCCGCGCCGCGGACAGGCCGGCGGGGGACGTCGTGATCCGGCGGAGCACGACGACGTCGCCCCCGGACGAGGGGGGCGGGGCGGTCGGCGACGCGGTGTCACCGGTCGGCGGGTCACCGGCAGTGTCGTCACCGGTCGGCGCTTGGGGGATCCCGGCGACGGACGTGAGCAACGCCGTACCGCGACGGGGCCGGCGGGTGGCGCGGGAGCCGCCGGCGCCGGGGGTGTGGCGACCCGGGTCGGTCGGGTCGTGGCGGACGAGGTGGAGGCGCATGGCGACACTCAGCCGTCGTCGCCCTGGGTCAGCCGGGCTTCCTCCGGGAGGACCTTCTCTTCCCACGTCCGTCGGTCCCACAGTTCCACCCGGTCGATCGCCCCGAGCACCAGGACCTCGGACTCCAGGCCGGCGTACTCGCGCAGCCGGGACGGGATCGCCATCCGGCCCTGCCGGTCGATCTCCAGTTCGTGGGAGGTCGATGCCCACAGACGCACCAGGTTGCGGTCGCTCCGACCCGAGGAGGCCCGTTCCATCATGGCGTCCATCTGCAGTTCGAACTGGTCCGGCGTCCACAGGGAGAGGCAGCCGTCCTGCTCGGGCGCCAGGTACCCGCCCCGCTCGAAGTGGGCGCGGAACTTGGCCGGCAGGATCACCCGTCCCTTGTCGTCGAGCGAGTGCTCGTGTCTGCCGAAGAACCGTGCCACTGGACCTTGCTCCCACAACGCTCCCCGCAGTGCCCGGGACCCGACTGCTTCGGGTTCCTCCCTTTCACACCACTTCGCGCCACTGTACGCCCCCCACCTCCACCCGTCAACCACCCGGCGCCAACTCCCGCCCGCACCCGCCCACCGGGACCGTCGGGGCGCGCGCCGCTCCTGACCTGGGATGTCTCCCGAACTTGCATCGCCGCGCGGACGACGGCCCCGACGGGTGGAGCGGAAGGGGGCGCCGGGGGCGCCGCGGACCGCCCCGGCGCCCCGGACGGTCGTCCCGGCCCGCGTCGCCGCCCCCCGGCACGACCACGGAGGCCCGCTCCGGGACGACCGGCGGTGGCGGCGGCCGGGGCGGGTCCTACGGGAGCGAGTCGAGGAACGCTGCGGCCACGGCATCCGCCGTCGGCACGGGTGCGCCGCCCTGCGCCAGGGCGGCGTCGACCAGGCCCACGGCGGCGTCGGCCAGTTCCGCACCGGCCTCCGCCCGCCGGTTCCCGTCGGGCACCAGCGCGCCGAGCAGGACGGTCGGGTCCCACCGCAGGAGGCAGGCGCCGTGGAACCAGGCGCCGTGGCGGTCGCGTCGCTGGGCGAGCCCCACCACCTTGCGTCCGTCCACCGTCACCTCGCCCGCCCCGATCCCGCCGAAGCAGACGAGCGAGGACCACGGCGTGCACGCACCCGGCTCCGGCCCCTGCACCCCGACGCCCGTCAGTCCGAGCGACTCCAGGGCCGAGGCCCACGTCCTTCCGAGCCAGGTGAACGCCCGGGTGACGTCCGCGGTCCACAGCGGGTCGCCCACCGGCAGCCACACGTCGATCCACACCGGATCCCCCGGGGAGACGAGGACCGCTCCCCCACCCGACCGCCGCCGCACGACGTCGAGGCCGTCGGCGCCGGGCCCCGCGACCCCGGACCGCTGCGTCGAGCCCAGCACGACCGCCGTCCCGGTCGGACGGCACCGGGCCGTCGCCCGGACGGTGGGCTGGCGAGCGACCGAGGGCCACGACGCGTGGAGGTCACCGGCCGGGGCGACACGCTCCTCGATCCGCCACCCGTCCGACACGCGTCCAGTCTGGCACCGGCGCACCGCCCACCGGGCCGGCGGCGCGCACGTCGGCGACGCGCACTCAGGCGCTCCTCTGGCGCCTTCCCACCACGTCCGCACCCAGGTAGTCGGCCCAGTCCTCACTGGTGCTGCCGCACAGGGCCAGCAGCTGCACCCGGTGCCGGGGGGCCGCCGGGGTCGACCGGAGCACCATGCCGGCCTCGTGGGGCAGGCGGTCCTCCTTGCGGGTGTTGCAGGGACGGCAGGCGGCCACCACGTTCTCCCACGTGTGCGGCCCGCCCTTGCTGCGCGGGATCACGTGGTCGAGGTTCTCGGCCGACGCGCCGCAGTACTGGCACCGCCCGCCGTCGCGGGCGAACACGGTGCGCCGGTTGACCGCCACGCGGTAGTTGTAGGGGACCTTGACGTAACGAACCAGCCGGACCACCGACGGTTCCGGGACGCTCACCCGCTCGGCCCGGAACACCCGGTCCGTGGCATGGATCAACTCGGCCTTGGTGTCGAGCACGAGGAGCACGGCCCGGCGCGACGACACGATGCCGAGCGGCTCGAAGGTCGCGTTGAGGACGAGTGCCCGGCGCGAGGGCGACCACGGCGACCGGACCGGCGGGGTCCCGTCCGCCGCGGACGGGACCGGGACACCAGGCACCCCTCCGGGACGAGCCGGCCGGATCATCGTCCCGCCGCTACCCGCGCCCGTCCGGGCGTGACACCGAGGCCGCAGAGGCCGCCCGACACCATTCGAGGAACGAGACGACGTCGGCCCGCTCCGGGACGGCGTCGGGGCGTCCGTACGCGGTCACCATCCGGAACTCCCAGAGGCGCCGGTCGGGAAGGGGCAGCCGGGGCGGGGAGCGCCACCACAGGCGAGGGGCCATGCGTCGCAGCTCGCCCAGCGCCGTCCACCACAGGTCCGGCCGGGCGAGCACGGGCCCGACCAGGACGACGACCTCACGCCACCTCGCGCCGGGGGGCGGCGGGGCCGGGGCCGACCCGGCCGGCGGCCGTCCTTCCGGGAACTCCGGTGGGGCCAGCGGATGCGGTGATCCGGAGGGCGGGGCGGCGGGCGGAGGACTCATCGGTCACCATCCTCCCCCACGTCGGGACCGGCCACCACGCCGACACGGTGGTGTGCCACGGCTGCCGCGCCGACCAGCGGGCCGTCCGCACCCAGCCCGCCACGTCGGATCTGCGTGGACCGGGCGTAGTCGAGGCCGCACCGCAGGTCGATCTCCTCCTGGGCGGCGCCGAAGAAGTCGTCGCCGTACCCGAGGGCGACCGACCCGGCCACCACGGCGAGCTGCAGGTCGAGCAGATTGGCCACGGACGCCACGGCCCGGCCGACAAGGGTCCCGCAGCGCCGGCGCACGGCGCTGCCGGCTTCGGCCGCGGGCCGCCCGGTCCTGTCGGCGATCGCCGTTCCCGAGGCCTCCGCCTCGAGGCAGCCGCGTCCGCCGCACGCGCACGGACGCCCGTCGGGCTCCACGACCACGTGCCCGATGTGGCCGGCGTTCCCCCCCGAGCCGTCGAGGAGGCGCCCGTCGAGCACCACGCCGCCGCCGACACCGGTGGACACCACCAGGGCCAGGAAGTCGGTCGTGCCCCGGGCCGCGCCCGTCCAGCCTTCGCCCAGGGCGAGTGCCTTGGCGTCGTTGTCCACCGCCACCTCGATGCCCACCAGGTCCGCCAGCCGGTCCCGCAGGGGGAACCGGCGCCAGGCGCGGATGTTGAGCGGTGACACCGTCGCGCCCCCGGGCTCCATCGGACCACCGCACCCGACGCCGCAGGCGGTGGGCGCCACGGACGACGCCGCCAGCACGTCGGCCACCGAGCGCCGCACCGCGCCGAAGACCCGTTCGGGATCGTCGGTGACCGGTGTGGCCACACGGGACCGGGCGAGGATCGCGCCGTCGCCGTCGACGACACCGGCCTCGATCTTGGTGCCGCCGATGTCGACGGCGAGCACGGCGGGGCGACGGGGCGTCGCATCCGGGACAACGGCGGACGGCACGGTCGGCCGCGCGTCCACGGTATGGGAGGCCACGGCGCCACGCCGAAGCAGGCCGTCCACCGCCACCGGGCCGGCACCGCCTGCCGGTGGGTCAGTCGTCCCGGTGGAAGCGCCCACGGATCCAGTCACGGGGATCGTGGACCGGATTGTTCATGCTTCGGGTGTGGAGCGACCGGGAGATGTCGTCGATCCCCGCCTTTCCCATGCGCCGGGCGTTGTTGGCGAACACCACGCCCGAGAGGAACATCACGACCACGCCGACGAACCCGAGGGCGAGGGACGAGGCGAAGGTGAAGAACATGAACACGAGCGCGGCGACGAAGACGAGGGCGGACCAGATGCAGTACCGTCCGGCGTGTCGGTAGACCGTCTCGGAGCGGACCCGTTCGGCGAAGTCCGGATCCTCCTGGTACAGCGACTGCTCCAGTTCGTGCAGTATCCGTTGTTCGTGCTCAGAGAGCGGCACTGTCTCGTCCCCTCCACCAGATCTCACACTCGGCGGTCACCACGGCCCCCATCCTCGCGCACCGGGCCCCCGGGCGCACTGCGCCCCGGGGAGCACGGAGCAACACGGGTCCACGTCCAGCTACCACTCCCCGCATGATACAGCCTGTCGGCCCGGTTTCCCCAGAACTTCTCGCCGGAACTCCTCCCCGGGACCCGAGGGGATCGGGACCTCCGGCTCACCGATCCTGCTCCCGTGGGGCCGTCGGACCCCACTGGGCCTCGCCCCGGGTGCGCACGCGCAGACCGTCCGGGGTGACCAGCGATGCCGGACCCACCGCCTCGCCCCCGTACCGGTCCCGGATGGCGTCGACGGCGTCGGCCACCGGGCTCCACACCTCCTGCAGGCGCGCCGCGGCCACCGCCCCCTCCTCACGGGCGGGACCGGCCCCGTCGAGGTCGAGCCGGAGCTGGGTGCCCCCGGCGGGATCGGACAGCCCGGACAGGCTGACCCCGAGGAGGCGCACCCCCTTGCCCACGTCGACACCGCCCAGCAGCGCCCCGGCCACCGACGCGATGGCCGGGGCGGCGTCGACCGGTCCGTCGAGCGTGTGGGAGCGGGTGATCTGCGTGAAGTCGCCGAACCGGAGCTTGACGGTCACCGTGCGGGCAGCACGCCCGGCCCGGCGCAGGGCGGTGGCCGACGCGTCGACCATGCGGTGCAGTCGGCGCTCGAGGTCGCCCCGGTCCCACACGTCGACGGCGAAGGTCTCCTCGTGTCCGATCGACTTCGCCGGCTGCTCCGGCACGACCGGCCGGTCGTCCACCCCCCGGGACAGCTCCGCCAGGTGCCGTCCCGTCGCGGTACCCAGGTACCGCTCCAGTGCGTCCGGGGGCACGTCGGCGAGGTCGCCCACCGTGGTGACACCGAGGGCCAGCAGTCGCCGTTCGGTCACCGGCCCGATCCCCCACAGTGCCCGGACCGGCAGCGGGTGGAGGAAGGCCAGTTCGTCGGCGGCACGGATCTCGACGACCCCGGGGCCCGGCTCGATCCCCGTGCGGGAGGCGCGGGGCTTGGCCGCCTTGGACGCCAGCTTCGCCATCAGCTTGGACCGTCCCACGCCGACCGAGCACGGGAGCGACATCTCGCGGCGGACCCGGGCCCGGATGGCCTCGCCGATGCGGGCCCCGTCGCCGAACAGGTGGACACCTCCGGTGACGTCGAGGAACGCCTCGTCGAGCGAGATGCCCTCGACCAGGGGCGAGAACGAACCGAGGATCCCGTGGAGGCGACGGCTCTCCTCGGTGTAGCGGTGGAACCGGCCGTCGAGGAAGACGGCGTCGGGGCACATCCGCCGGGCCACCGACGACGGCATCGCCGAGTGCACGCCGAACATGCGCGCCTCGTAGGTGCAGGCGGCCACCACGCCCCGCGACCCGCTCCCGCCGACGATCACCGGCCTGCCCTCCAGCGACGGATCGTCCAGGACCTCCACCGACGCGAAGAAGGCGTCCATGTCCACGTGGAGGATCACCCGCTCCGCAGCCGGGGACCCCGGTGCCGGGCGCGCCGCGTCGCCGGAGTCGGGCACGGCCGGTCCGCTCACCCTCCGAGGCGCAGTCTCCGGAAGCCCTCCGCACAGGGCACCCCGGCATGGCGGCCGGCATCCTCGGCGGCCAGGCGCATGGCGGTGACCGCCCACTCGCCTCCGTCGGGGAACTGGCTCCGGTGACAGCCGACCGCCGCGCCCTTGACATCGACGGTGTGGCTGATGTCGACCCAGACGTCGGGTTCGAGCGTCCCGGACAGCAGGACGGTCGACACCTGGTGGGACGGGCCCGTCTCGGGGAAGTAGTGGGGCATGGCGGCCGCGGGCGACACCGCGTCGAGCACGGCGAACCCGGTGACGCGGTGGTCCCGGTGGTTGAAGTAGTCCTGACCGAAGAAGACGGCGGTCGGGTCGGGGCACAGCACCACGTCGGGACGGAGACGCCGCACGGCGGCCACGAGCGCCCGGCGGAACCACGGCCCGTCCTCGAGCTCGCCGTCGGGCACCCCCAGGAACCCCTGCCCGGTCACCCCGACCACCGCGGCCGCGGCGGCGGCCTCCTCGGCACGCAGGGCGACGAGCTCCTCCGGCTCGGTGGCCGGGTCGGCGGTACCCTTCCCGCCGTCGGTGCAGATCAGCGTGTGCACCTCGCAGCCGGCCCGGGACCATGCGGCCAGCGTGCCCCCGCACGAGACGTCGGGATCGTCCGGGTGGGCGTAGACGGCGAGGACCCGGTGCGGCACCTCGGCGAACAGCTCGGCCATCCCCTCAGGCCCCGGGCCGCTTCGGGGCGGTGGTCTTGGTCAGGAGGCCCACCTCGCGCCGGAAGTCGTCGACGCCCTCGAACCCCTTGTAGACGCTGGCGAACCGCAGGTACGCCACCTCGTCGACCACGCGCAGGTGCTCGAGCACCGCCAACCCGACCTGCTCGGACGACGCCTCCCACCCCTCGTCCCGGAGTTCGTCCTCGACCTCTCGGGCGACCACCTCGAGCTGCTCCTCGGTGACGGGGCGGTTCTTGGTGGCCGCACGGAGCCCGTCGATCAACTTGCCCCGGTCGAACGGCTCGCGCACCCCCGACCGTTTGACGACGATGAGCGGGATCTCGTCGATCCGCTCGAAGGTCGTGTAGCGGTGGCCGCATCCCGAGCACTCCCGGCGGCGGCGGATGGCGGCCCCGTCCTCGGCGACCCTCGAATCCACCACGCGATCGTCGTCGGCCAGGCACCAGGGACAACGCACGAACACGAGGCTAGTGCCGTTCGGCTCCCCGTCACAGGGCCCCCGGGGCGGGTCGACCAGCCCCGGGGCGCCGTCACGACCCCGCCCGAGGGGGTCCGTGCCGGCCACGGCCCGGCTCAGGGCAGCGTGAGCTGCTCGCCGGGGACGACCGTGTCGGTGCCCAGCTCCGCGGCCATCTGCGACACGAGCGGCCTCGGGTCCCCGGTGGGATCGACCCGCTGCGCGATCGACCAGAGGGTGTCACCGGCGCGGACGGTGTAGGTCGCGGGCCGGTTGTTGGCCGCGAGGGCGGATTCGGCGGTGTGGGAGGCGCCACCGAATCCGCCCAGCGGAAGCGCGAGGAGGGCGAGGGCCAGGCCCATCATCGCGAGGAGGGTGCGTCGGCGGCGCACGTCGACCGGCACGCGGTGACGCGGCCGGCCGACGCCCGCCGTGTCCGCCGGACCGGCCGGCTCGAGCCGCGGCCGCACGCGGGGGGACCGGGGTTCCGACGGCTGCAGGAGCCGAAGCTCGGGCCGTACCGGACGGACCGGCACGTCGTCGAGGTACTCCGGCAGGGATGCCGTGAGGAGCGCTGTCATCGGGCCTTCCTTCCTGTCGTCGCCGTCGTCACCGTTGTACGCACCGGCTGTGACATCCGGCGGGAGGGAGCGTGTCCCACGGGTCTGTTGCGGGACCGCCGGCCGCTGCCGGGTGTCGAACAGATGTTCGTCATGGGGACATCCCACCACGAACACCTGTTCGGTGTCAACGCATTTGTCGAACAGATGTTTGCTTCGGGCGTCCCGTCGGGCTACGTTCATGCAAACAGACGTTCGCAGCAGGGTGTGACGGCCACGGGGCCGGGGCGCGGCGGACAGGAGAGCGGAGGGACCCATGGCCCAGGTACTGAGCACCAAGCGCAAGCAGATCCTCGACTGCATCTCCGCGTCGGTCCGGGACCGCGGCTACCCGCCGTCGGTGCGCGAGATCGGCGAGGCGGTCGGGCTCACCTCCTCGTCCACCGTGCACGCGCACCTCGCCGTCCTCCAGCGCGAGGGCTACCTGCGACGGGACCCGACCAAGCCCCGGGCCATGGAGGTCTGCTACGACCCGTCGTCCAAGGTCATCATGGACTCCCGGCCCGTCCGCCACGTGCCCCTGGTGGGCGAGGTGGCCGCCGGTACCGGCGTCCTGGCCCAGGAGAACGTGGAGGAGCTGTACCCCCTGCCCGAGGACTTCACGGGCACCGGAACCCTGTTCATGGTGCGGGTCAAGGGGGACTCGATGATCGACGCCGGCATCGTCGAGGGGGACTACCTGGTCGTGCGCCAGCAGCCCGACGCCCTGCAGGGCGACATCGTGGTGGCGGGCATCCCCGACGACGAGGCCACGGTGAAGACCTTCTCCACCCGGGACGGAGCCGTCGTGCTCACCCCGGCCAACCCGCGACTGGAGCCGATGGTCTTCGACCCCGCCGACGTCACGGTCTACGGCAAGGTCGTCACCGTCCTACGCCGCCTCTGACGGCGCCGCCGGTGGGGTCGATCAGGTCTGCGGTGTCACGGCCCCGATCGCGCTCATGTCCGGGTACCGGCTGCCGGCGGTCGCCTCGGCCGGGAAGGCCTCGTCGAGCGCGGCCAGCTCGTCAGGTCCCAGCTCGACCCCTTCGGCGGCCACGTTCTCGTCGAGGAAGCTGCGGCGCTTGGTCCCCGGGATGGGAACGACGTCGTCCCCCCGGCCGAGCACCCAGGCGAGGGCCAGCTGCCCGGGCGTGCAGCCCCTGGCCGCCGCCAGCTCCCGCACCGTGTCCACCAGCCGGAGGTTGCGGACGAGGTTCTCCCCGGTGAACCTCGGCAGGTGCCTGCGGAAGTCACCCTCGCCGAAGTCGTCGGGGGACGTGATCCGTCCGGTCAGGAACCCCCGACCCAGGGGGCTGTAGGCGACGATGCCGATCCCCAGCTCGCGGGCGGTGGGGACGATGTCGGCCTCGATGTCCCGGCTCCACAGCGACCACTCGCTCTGGAGCGCGGCGATCGGATGGACGGCACTGGCCCGGCGCAGTGTGTCGGGCGCCGCTTCGGACAACCCGAGGTAGCGGACCTTGCCCTCGGAGACCAGCTCGGCCATCGCGCCCACCGTCTCCTCGATCGGGACGCCGGCGTCGCTCCGGTGCTGGTAGTAGAGGTCGATGTGATCGACGCCCAGCCGGCCCAGCGACGCGTCACAGGCCTGGCGCACGTAGGCGGCGTCGCCCCGGATGGAGCGCACGGCGGGGTCGGCGGTCCGCACGATACCGAACTTCGTGGCGAGCACCACCTCGTCCCGTCGCCCGGCGATGGCCCGACCGACCAGCTCCTCGTTCAGGAACGGGCCGTACATGTCCGCCGTGTCGAGGAGCGTGACACCGAGGTCCAACGCGCGGCGGATGGTGGCGACGGACTCGGCCTCGTCCCCGGGGCCGTAGAACTCGCTCATGCCCATGCAGCCGAGTCCCTGCGACGAGACGAGAGGTCCGGAGCTGCCGAGCGTGCGCGTGGTGAGGGTCATGCGTCGACCCTACCCATCCCGTGCGCCCGAGCACGCAGGCGCACCTCCCCTACCCGTCGGCGGGCTCGACGGGCGGGGCACGCAGCACCGTGTCGAGCACGGAGGAGACCCGGGCCAGCTCGGCGGCGCTCACGTGCTCGCCCGGGGTGTGGGAGAGCAGCGGGTCGCCGGGACCGAAGTTCGCCGCCGGCACCCCCCGCTCGGCGAAGAAGGCGACGTCCGTCCAGCCCACCTTGGCCCGCGGCGGCACCCCGGAGGCCGTCACCAGGGCGGCGAGCACCGGGTCGCCGAGCGACGGCGGTGCGCCGGCGGCCGCCTCGACCAATTCCCAGTGGTCACCGGGCTCGAGGTGGGGGGCGAGCAGCTCCCGGACGGTCGACTCCGCCTGGGCGACCGTCCGATCGGGGGCGAACCGGTGGTTCACCACCACGGTGGCCCGGTCCGGGACGACGTTGCCGGCCACCCCGCCCTCGACCGAGACGACCTGGAGCTGCTCGGCGTACTCGCATCCGTCGATGACCGGACGGCGCCCCTCGTACCCGTCGATCGCCGTCAGGATCCCGGCCAACCGGTGGATGGCGTTCCGTCCGGTGTGGGGCCGGGCGGTATGGGCCCGGAGCCCGGTCAGGGTGACCCGCAGACGCATCGTCCCCTGGCAGCCCGCCTCGACCACCCCGTCGGTCGGCTCCCCCAGGACGGCCACGTCGGCGTCCAGCAGGTCCGGACGGACGTCCCACAGGCGCAGAAGACCGTTGTGCTCCCGGGCCACCTCCTCACCCGCGTAGAAGCACCACGTGACGTCGACGGGCGGGGCGTCCAGGCGCCCGGCCAGGTGCAGGAACACGGCCAGCCCGCCCTTCATGTCGACGGCGCCGAGCCCGTGGAGCGTGTCCGCCTCCACCCGGGGTGCGTCGTTCCCGCCGGCGGCCGGCACGGTGTCGAGGTGGCCGGCCATCAGCACCCGGCGGGGGCGTCCGAGGTCGGTCCGGGCGACCACGTTGTCGTCCACCCGCTCGACGGCCAGCCACGGACACAGCCCGAGCGCGGCCTCGACGGCGTCGGCCATGGGTCCCTCGTGGTGGCTGACGGAGGGGATGCCCACCAGTGCGGAGGCCAGCCCCAGCAGCCCGTCGGGACCCGTGTCCGGGGTGCCGACGGGCCCTCCCGGGTCACCGGCCCCGACAGCTCCGCCCTGCGCCGCCGTCACGCCGGCCGACCCCGTGTCACACGGACACCCCGTGCGTCCGGAGGATGTCGTTCAGCTGCGCCTTGTCGTGCCGCTGGCCCTCGGTCAGGCGCTTCAGCACGAGCACGCAGGGCAGGTAGAACTCGCCGCCCGGGAAGTCGCGGCGCCGGCTGGCCTGGACGGCGACCGACCACGGGGGCACGTGGCCCCGGCCCAGCTCGTCCCCGGACTCCGCGTCGATGACCGGGATCGTCGGGTTGAGGATGGTCCCCTCGCCGAGCACCGAGCCCCGGCCGACGCGGGCGCCCTGGGTGATCATGGCCCGGCTCCCGATCATGACCTCGTCCTCGATCACCACCGGTGCGGCCTGCGCAGGTTCGAGCACGCCACCGATCCCCACGCCTCCGGACAGGTGCACCCGCTCGCCGATCTGGGCGCACGAACCGACGGTGGCCCACGTGTCGACCATGGTCCCGGCCCCGACCCGGGCGCCGATGTTGACGTAGCTGGGCATGCAGATGACGCCGGGGGCCAGGTAGGAGCCCCACCGGGCCGACGCTCCGGGCACGACGCGCACGCCCGCGGTGGCGAAGTCGTGCTTGAGCGGCAGCTTGTCGGCGAACTCGAACGGACCGACCTCCACCGTCTCCATCGACCGCAGCCGGAACAGGAGGAGGATGGCGTGCTTCAGCCACTGGTGCACCACGACCCGGTCGGTGACCGGGTCGATCTCGGCCACCCGGGCCTCCCCCGAGTCGAGCAGCCCGACCGCCTCGGTCACCACGGCGAGTGCACCGGTGTCGGACGGGGTGAGGTCGGGAGCACGGTCCCACAGCGCTTCGATCCGGTCCGCGAGGTCTGCCATGGGGGGAGACGTTACCGCCCGGCTCCGGCACCGCCGGTCTCCCCGGGAGGCACCTTCCCGGTCGGTCCCGGCCGGGCCGGGGTGCGCCGGACGGGCACCGTCCGGTGCGCCGGCGGGGGACGGCCGGTCATCCGGCGGCGAGGCGCTCGGCCACCAGCCGCAGCCGGTCCATCGGCTGCACGACGGCGACCCGCACGTGGCCCCGTCCCCGCTCACCGTAGAGCTCACCGGGGCTGACCAGCAGGCCGGCGCGGACGGCCAGCCACTCGCACAGCGCCCATCCGTCGGCATGTCCGTCGGGGACGGGCACCCACAGGTAGAAGCCGCCCGCCGGCGGGCCGGCGGGGAGGCCGGCGTCGGTGAGGGTGCCGGCCAGGAACCCGAGCCGCTCGCGGTAGCGGGCCCGCTGGGCGTCCACGTGGCCGTCGTCGTCGAGGGCGACGGCGGCACCGGCCTGGACCGGACCCGGCACCATCAGCCCGGCGTGCCGGCGCACGTCGAGGAGGTAGCCCACCAGGTCCTCGTCCCCGGCGTAGAAGCCGGCGCGCACGCCGGCCAGGTTGGAGCGCTTCGACAGGGAGTGGACGGCGACCACGCCGGTCGGTCCCGACTCCAGCACGCTGCGGGGCCGACCCCGCCAGGTGAACTCGGCGTAGCACTCGTCGCTGAAGACGGGGACGCCCCGCTCCCGGCCCCAGGCCGCCGACCGGTCGAGATCGGTGAGCCGCCCGGTCGGGTTGGACGGGGAGTTGATCCACAGGAGCAGGGCCCGCTCGGCGTCGGCGGGATCGACCGCGTCGAGGTCGAGCCCGCCCGCGGGGAGCTCGGGCACGGGCACGGACCGTACGCCGGCCAGCGTGGCCCCCATGGCGTAGGTGGGGTACGAGATCGCCGGGTAGAGGACGGTGTCGCGGTTCGGCGCCCGCAGGTGCAGGAACTGTGCGGTCGTGGCCACGAACTCCTTGGTGCCCACACAGACCGCCACCTGCCGCTCGGGATCGACGTCCACACCGAAGCGGCGCCCCATCCACGACGCCGCGGCCCGGCGGAAGGCGGGCGAGCCCGGCGACGTCGGGTAGCCCCGTTCGGCCCCCGACGAGGCCATGGCGGCCAGGACGACGTCGGGCGGCGGGTCGCACGGCGTGCCGATCGAGCAGTCGACCAGACCGCCGCGGTCGGCGAAGCGCTCCTCCGCCCGGGCCCTGGCGCCGTTCAGCCGCTCGTAGGGGTACGGAGGCGGGGCGAAGCCCTCGTGGGGTCCGGGACCGGACGTCGCGGAGGTCACGAGGCCACGTACGCGGCGAACCGGGCCCTGCCCGCGTCGTCCAGGACGACCTGGATGCGGGTGGTGGCCTCGCCCGCCTCCTCGCCGACGATCTCCCCCTCGCGGTGGACGGCGGCGAGGACGTCGCCCCGGGCCCAGGGGATCTCGAGCTCGACCACGCGGTCCCCCACCCGCAGCCGGTCACCGATGGACACCAGGAGGTCGTCGATGCCCGCGCCGGTCCGTGCCGACAGCAACACCGAGCCCGGATGGGCGGCCATCAGGCGCCGTGCCTCCTCGCCGGTGTGGTCGTCGCCACCCCCGAGCGCGTCGGACTTGTTGACCACGAGCAGTTCGGGCAGGCCGTCCGCGCCGATCTCGGTCAGGACCGAGCGGACGGCGTCGACCTGGCCCTCCAGGTCCGGTGCCGATCCGTCGACCACGTGGACGACGAGGTCGGACTCGAGCACGACCTCGAGCGTGGACCGGAACGCCTCGACCAACTGGTGGGGGAGCTTGCGGACGAAGCCCACGGTGTCGGTCAGGAGGACCAGCTCCCCACCGGGGAGGTCGAACCGGCGGGTACGCGGGTCGAGCGTGGAGAAGAGGCGGTTCTCGACGAGCACGTCGGATGCGCACAGCCGGTTCAGGAGGGTCGACTTCCCGGCGTTGGTGTAGCCGACGAGCGAGACGGTGCGCTGGCGGCCGCGCTGGCGCCCCCGGCGCTGGACCCGACGGGTCCGGTCCAGCTGGCGCAGGTCGGCCTCGAGGCGCGACATCCGCTGCACCAGCCGACGGCGGTCGACCTCGAGCTGGGTCTCGCCCGGGCCCCGCGTGCCGATCCCACCGGCCTGCTGGCTGAGGGCGTGGCCCCGGCCCCGCAGCCGGGGCAGCCGGTAGCGGAGGAGGGCGAGCTCCACCTGGGCGCGCCCCTCGGGCGTCCGTGCGTTCTGGGCGAAGATGTCCAGGATGACCGCCGTGCGGTCGATGGCGGTGCGGCCCAGGATCCTCTCGAGGTTCCGCTGCTGGGCCGGCGAGAGGTCGTCGTCGAACACCACGGTGTCGGCGTCGACGTCCAGGCAGACGGCCAGGAGCTCCTCGGCCTTGCCCCTGCCGAGGTAGGTCGCCGGGTCCGGCGCCGACCGGCGCTGCACGATCCGTCCGGCCACGTCGGCGCCGGCCGTGTCGACCAGGAGCGCGAGCTCGTCCAGTCCCGCCTCGGTGGCCGTCGGGGTCCCGTGGGGGAACGTCACCCCGACGAGGACGATGCGCTCCCGGACCTCGCGGGAGATCAGCGTGTCGGTGAACGCGGTCTCGGGGGGGCTCATGCCCTGCAGACGCCCGTGGTGCGCATACCCACCGTGCCGCCGCTCACCGTGCCGCCGACGGCACCGGCCGGGCACCGTCCAGCACGGCGACGGGGTCCACCACGACCGAGGCCACCCGGTGGACCGGGCCCCGCAGCCGGACCGTGCCGCCGGCGAAGGTCACCTGGAGCGGACCGCCGGGATTGTGCACCGTGACCCGGTCGCCGACCAGTCCCCAGCTCCGAGCCGCGGCCGCGGCCGCGGCACTCCCCGTGCCGCACGCCAGGGTCTCCCCGACACCGCGCTCGAACACGCGGAGGACCAGGCTGTCGGGCTCGTCGCCCGATGCGATGAACTCCACGTTGATCCCGCCGTCGTAGACGGACTGCAGGTGGGCCCCGATGCCGGGGACGTCGACGTCGTCCAGGGCCGGGCCGAACATGACGACGTGGGGATTGCCCATGTCGACGGTGCGCACCCTGCGGTCGGCGAACTTCTGCGGCTGGTCCGGGCCCAGTCCGACCGCACCCAGGTCGACCGACGCCTCGGCGGCGTGGACCTCGGCGCCCTCGTCGTACTCGACCGTCTTCACCCCGGCCGCCGTGGCCACGGTGAACACCGGGGGCGACACCAGGGCACCGAGGACGGCGGCCTGGGCCAGGCAGCGCATCCCGTTGCCGCTCATCTCGGCCTCGCGCCCGTCGGCGTTCTGGAGGACCATGCCCACGTCGGCCGCGCCGGCACCGTCGACGACCTGGATCACCCCGTCGGCACCCACCCCGAAGCGCCGGTCGCACAGGGCGCGCACCAGGTCCGCGGCGAGCGGCCCCGACGAGGCCGGGTCGAGGAGGACCAGGAAGTCGTTGCCGGCACCGTGGTGCTTGGTGAACCGGAGGAGGTTGGGGGCGGTCGGGGAGGCGGTCATGGTGTCCGGCCACAGTCTCTCACCGGACCGGGCCCGGCCGCACCACACCGGTCCGACCCGTCGACCCGTGCGCGCCCTCCCCGGCGTCCCGGCGGTTCCGGTCGTCCAGCCGGGCCACCACCGCGGCCACGGGGTCCCCGTCGGGCCCGACCCACTCGATCCGAGGGTCGCGGCGGAACCAGGCCCACTGCCGGCGGGCGAACTGCCGGGTCCGCCGCACCGCCTCCTCCATCGCCGCACCGAGCGGCACGCCGTCCTCGACGTGGGCCAGGAGCTCCCGGTAGCCCAGGGCCTGGCGCGCCGTCCGTGACAGTCCGCCGGGACGCGTCGCCAATGCCCGGACCTCGTCGAGGAGCCCGGCGTCCATCATCCGGGTCCACCGGTCGGCGATCCGCCGGTCGGTCTCGGCCGGATCGGGGCGGATGCCGACCAGCGCCACCGGGGTCGGAGGGTAGCGCTCGAGGCCGGGGCCGAAGCTCGAGAACGGCCGCCCCGACCCGAGCGTCACCTCCAGCGCCCGCACCAGCCGGCGCTCGTTGGCGGTGCCGATCCGCGAGGCGGCCACCGGGTCGAGCACGACGAGGCGGTCGTGCAGCCCCGTCACCGCCGCCGCCCGCTCGGGGGTGCCCGCCGGGCCCCGGGTGTCCAGCCCGGCGCGCAGCTCGGCGGCGACGTCCTCGAACCGTCCCGGGAATTCCAGGCCGTCCGTGACGGCCCGCAGGTACAGACCGGTGCCCCCCACGAGTACGGCCCGGTTGCCCCGGGCGGCGATGCCGGCGACCGCCTCGCGTGCCGCCGCCTGGAACCGGGTGACGGTGAACTCCTCGTCGGGATCGACGAGGTCCACGAGGTGGTAGCGGACCTCGGCGCGGACCTCGGGTGGCGGTTTGGTGGTCCCGAGGTCCATGCCCCGGTAGACGGCCATGGAGTCGACCGACACCAGCTCCACGTCCGGGGACGTCCCGGCTGCGCCGTCGGGGCCCGGTCCCCGGTCCCGGACGGCCCGCACGACGGACAGTGCGATCCCGGACTTGCCCGACGCCGTCGGACCGACCAGGGCGACGTCCATGCCGTCAGCCCGCGGAGACGGGGATGCGCACCCGGTGGGACGGCCGCGCCGTCACCTCCACGAACTCGCCCGTCAGGTGGTGGCGGGCCGCGCCCGTGATCCGCACGGAGGCGTAGGACCCGCGGGCGACGGGTCGGCCCGGGTCCGGGGCGGCGAAGTGCACGAGCTTGTTCTGGCCGGTACGGCCGGTGGTGACCGACGGGTCCCGCTTGGACGGACCCTCGACGACGACCTCCTCGACCCGCCCCACCCGCGCCGCGTGCTTGACCAGGGCCGACCGCTCGACGACGTTGCGGAGACGCTCCATCCGCTCGGCCGTCACCCCGGGGGCGAGGAACCGTTCGGTCATCGCCGCCGCCCGTGTCCCCGGTCGGGGCGAGAACACGAAGGTGTAGGCACTGTCGAACTGCGCCTCGGCGACCACCTCGAGGGTGCGTTCGAAGTCGTCGTCGGTCTCCCCCGGGAATCCGACGATCAGGTCGGTGGTGACGGCGAGGTCGGGGATCCCGGCGCGGGCGGCGGCCAGGCGCCCGAGGTACCGCTCGGCCGTGTAGCCGCGGCGCATGGCGACCAGTACCCGGTCGCTGCCCGACTGCAGGGGGAGGTGGAGGTGGTTGCAGACCTCCGGCGTCGCGGCCATGGCGTCGATCACCTCGGGCCGGAGGTCCTTCGGATGGGGGCTGGTGAACCGGACCCGGCGGATCCCCTCGACGGCACCGGTCGCCCGCAGGAGCTCGCCGAAGAGGGGGCTGCGGCCCGTCAGGTCCCGGCCGTAGGAGTTCACGTTCTGCCCGAGGAGGGTGACCTCGGTCACGCCGCGGCCCGCCAGCGCACCGATCTCGCCGATCAGGTCGTCCAGGGTCCTCGACACCTCGGGCCCCCGCACCGCGGGGACGATGCAGTAGGCGCAGCTGTTGTCGCACCCCGTCTGGATCGTCACCCACGCCGCGTACGGGAGGTCCCGCACCGCCGCCAGGGCCGCCGCGTGCTGCTCGCCCGCCGACGGCTCCCCGACCGCGACGGGACCGTCCAGGATCTCCACGACCGGACCCTCCTCGGACGCCCGCCGGAGCAGCGCGGGGGCGGAGGTCAGATTGTGGGTGCCGAAGACGACGTCCACGTGCCCGGCGCGCTGGCGGATCCTGTCCCCGTCCATCTGGGCCAGGCAACCGCCCACGGCGATCTGCATGTCCGGACGGGACTCGCGGAGGGCCTTGAGGTTCCCCAGGTGGCCGTAGAACTTGTTGTCGGCGTTCTCCCGGATGCAGCAGGTGTTGAACACCACGACGTCGGCCGACTCCATCTCCTCCGTCGCCACCAGACCGTCGGCGACGAGGGCGCCGGCCAGTCGTTCGGAGTCGTGCTCGTTCATCTGGCAGCCGAAGGTCCGGATGTGGAAGGTCCTGGGGCGCGGCTCGGTCACGGCACCAGGATACGGGTCCGTCGGCACGTCCCTCCCCCTCCTCGCGCCACACCCCGTGGAACGCCCGTGGCGCGGCGCCGGCCACCGCCTCCGGGACCCGCCGTCACCCGATCGCCGGGTGCCGAGGACCGGCACGTCCCGGCACACCGACGGGCGCCCGAGGAGCACCGGCGGAGGGGAGGAGGTCCCCACCGACGTCGGAGCGGGTGGCGGATCCTCCCCGACGACCACGAGGGAGACCTTCCGGAGAGGCCAGCCGCAACAGCTGCTGCAGGCAACAGCTAGTGCGCCGGCTCCTCCGGATCGGGCAGGTTCACGTAGCGGGACGCCAGCTGCCGGGACACCCCCCACGTCTGACTCGCCGCGTTGATCGATGTGCCTTCTTCGATCTGCGCCTTGATCAGCGCCACCCGGGTCAGGTGGCGGGTCCTCTCGAACTGGCGGAGGGCCGTGGTGAGCAACTCCCGATTCGAGCTGACGTCTTCCGCCCGTAGGGCGGCATCCACCTCCTCGCCGGCGAGCAGGCGCCTCAGGATGCCGTCATAGGCGCTGCGCGTCGGCTTCAACTGTGCCTCCAGCAGTTCCAGGGAGGCGATCAGGACGGCGAACCTCTCGATCGCGATCTGCCGGTTCTCCCGCACGCCCAGACACTAGGTGATCCGGGTCGCCCGGGAGGTCGGGGCCCCGGACCCACGGGGTGCGTCACGGCGTGGGCCGGACCGACGCCCTGCGGGAGCACGGCAGCGGGGCGGATTCCGGAGGCGTGCGGTGGCGCGGACGCCGGAGCGTCAGCCGATCGGCGGGTGCGACGCCTCGACGACCGTGTGGATCCCACCGCGGACGAGCCAGTCGGTGGTCACGGTCATGCGGCGGGGGGCGACGGCGCCCACCAGGTCGTCGAGTATCCGATTGGTCATGTCCTCGTGGAAGCCGCCTTCGTTCCGGAAGCTCCACAGGTAGAGCTTGAGGGACTTGAGCTCGACCAGCGACCGGTCCGGAACGTAGGTGATGCGCACCGTGGCGAAGTCCGGCTGCCCCGTGAGCGGGCACAGGCACGTGAATTCGGGTGTGTCGCAGGTGACGACGTAGTCCCGGCCGGGGTGCGGGTTCGGGACTGCCTGCAGGTCCTTGGTGGGTTGGCTGGGCATGACGACGCCGAGGCTACCGCTCGGCGTCGTAGAGCCCGGCCGATCCGTCCCCGTCGAGGATGAGCCCGTCCATGTCGGCGTGGAGGATGAGCACCTGGCCCGTCAGGCCCGCCTCGGCGAGCGCCTGCTCCCCTGCCGTGCGGACCCTGGGGGCGTCGACGCCACGGCAGATTCCGAGCAGTGACGGACCGGCTCCGGACCAACAGGAGGCGAGGGCCCCGCCGGCCACCATCGCCGCCAGCAGCTTGGGTGCCGCGGGGAACATCGGGCTGCGGTAGTCCTGATGGAGCCGGTCGTCGGCCGCCTCCGGGATGAGCAGCCGGCAGTCGGCCATCCCGGCCATCAGCAGCGCCATCCGGGACAGGTTGAACGCAGCGCTCTCCCGGCTGACCTCCGACGGGAGCGCCTGGCGGGCCCGCGCCGTCGACAGCTGCACGTCGGGCACGATGACCACGAAGGCCAGGCTCACGTCGAGCGGGAGGCGCACGACGTGGACCCCTCCCTTCACGACCGCTGCCGCCACGAAGCCGCCGACCATCGAGGCGGCGGCGTTGTCCGGATGGCCGTCCATCGCCGTCGCCACCGAGAGCGGATCCTCGGCACCCGCCGCTGCGGCCGCGGCGACGGCCAGGGCGGCCGACGAGCCGAGCCCCCGGGCGATCGGGATCTCGGACCGCACGGTGATGGCCAGGCGGTCGGTGCCGGCGACGTCGATCGCCACCCGCGCCGCCAGGTGAGACGAGTCGTCGGCCAGCCCCTCGCCCTCCCCCACCGAACGCACGATGAGCTTGGACGCGGGCTCGACGTCCACGACCACGTAACGGTCGAGCGCGAGTCCGAGGGTGTCGAAGCCCGGGCCGAGATTTGCCGACGACGCTGGTACCCGTGCTCGCACGACCCCACGGTACCCCCGGTGCCCCTCCGCGGGCGGGACCGGACCGGGGGACCGTCGGTCGACCACGCCGTGCGGGCCGCCCGGATCCCCCGGGACGGGACCCCCTGCCCGGCGGCCTCGTCCGACGGACCCGCTCCCGTCACCCTCAGGCGTGGACCAGCCGCCACCACACGGACGGCTCGGGCACCGTCGCCGCCAGTCGCAGCGCCACCGCCTCGATCTGTGCACCCACGGCGAACAGGCGCGTGCCGACCTTGGTGCCGGCGGGACTTCCCGGCGGCACGGCCACGAACCGGGTCGTCGCCGCCACCTGCTGGCCCGGCCATCCGGGGAGCGCCGCCGTGCTGGCCACGACGACGTTCGTCGGGTGGGGGGCACCGCCCCAGACGGAGGTGACGACCCCCACCACCTGGCCGGCGGTCGCGACCGTCACGGGGGTGAGCGCGGCCTCGGTGGCGGCCAGTAGGGCGTCCGTCGTGGGTCGGGCGAACTTGAACGGGTCGGCGATCGGCAGGTCGTTCAGCGGGATCGACGTCGTGGTCGTCGTCGGCGGGGGCGGGGGCGGTGGAGCGGTGGTCGTCGGCGGGGGCGGGGGCGTGCCCGGCACCGTGGTCGCCGGGTTCGTCGGGGCGGGCGGTGCGGGTCTCGTGGTCGTCGTGGTCGTCGACTTGGGAAGCGTCGGGGGCGGCGTCGGCTGGCCGAGCACGGCCACCAGCACCAGGACGGTACGGCCCTGGACCGTACGGTTGCCGGCGAGGACCATGCAGGCGCCGGCCGCCGACGTGTACCCCGACTTGATGCCCACGACACCGTTGGCACCCACCTCGGACACGATGTTGTGCAGGGTCCCGACGAGCGGGAGGTCCGCCGTGGTCAGCGCGGCGATCTGGGCGAAGGCGGGGATCCCCATGCCGGCGGCGGCCACCCGGAGCACGTCCGAGGCCGACGAGACCGAGTGCGGGTCGTAGCCGCTGGCGTCGACGTAGTGGGTGTCGGTGGCACCGAGCGATGTCGCCAGGGCATTCATCTTGTCGACGAAGGCGGGGACCGACCCGGCGTCCCAGAGGGCGAGGCTGAAGGCGATGTCGTTGGCCGACTGCATCAGCAGCGCCTCGAGCATCTGGCGCTCGGTGAGGGTCTCCCCGGCCTGGATGGCGATGCTCGATTCGTCGTTGTGCAGCTCCGACTGGTACTCGGCGGCATCGGCGGCCGTCACGGTCACCGTCGGCCCGTCCGAACCCGGCGGAAGGGGATGGTCCCGCAGGATCACCACGGCCGTCGTCATCTTGGTGAGCGACGCAACGGGGACCGGTGACTCGACCCCCGACTGCGCCGAGTACCCGATCGACGGGATGGAGACGGCACCCTGGCCCTTCGCCGGCCACGGGAGCGACGGCGGGTTCCCGGGAACAACTGCCGCCGCCACCGTGGCGGCGTGCGGCACCGGCCGGGCCAGCGGCTTGTCGATCCTGTGGACCGCCGCCCACGTCCCCGTGCCGGCGAGCAGCAGGAGCACGACGGCCGACGACACCCACGCCCACCGGCGCCGCTTCCGGCCCCCGTGGGCGTCCGTGGAGTGCCGGACCGAGTGGCGGTGGCCGCCGGAATCCTTGCGCCGTCCCCCGCGGCGCCCGCCCCGGGATCCGGCGAGCACCACCCCGGGGAGGGGCGCCGGCGACTCTCCTCTGGTCGTGGTCATCAGCTCGGCGTGTACGGGCACCGCTCGGTCAGCGGGCGTCCAGCTCCTCGGGTGTCATGAGCACGGCACGCGCCTTCGAGCCCTCGGACGGGCCGACGATCCCACGCCGCTCCATCAGGTCCATCAACCGCCCGGCCCGGGCGAATCCGACCCGCAGCTTCCGCTGGAGCATCGAGGTCGACCCGAGTTGCGACCGCACGACCAGCTCCATCGCCTGCTCGAGGAGGTCGTCGTCGTCCGCGTCGTCCCCGGCGCCCGAACCGGGGCCCTCCGCTCCCACGACCTCCTCGATGCCGGCCACGATCTCCATCGGTCGCTGCCGCTTCCAGTGGGCCACGACCGACCGGACCTCCTGCTCGCTCACCCACGGCCCCTGGATCCGCTGCGGGTTGGAGGAGGACGCCGTCAGCAGGAGCATGTCCCCCTTGCCGATCAGGCGCTCGGCGCCGGGCTGGTCGAGGATCACCCGGCTGTCGGAGAGCGAGGACACCGAGAACGCCATCCGGGACGGCACGTTGGCCTTGATCACGCCCGTGATCACGTCGACCGACGGCCGCTGGGTGGCCAGCACCAGGTGGATGCCCACGGCCCGGGCCATCTGGGCGATCCGGCAGACCGACTCCTCGACGTCCCGGGCGGCGACCATCATCAGGTCGTTCAGCTCGTCCACCACGATCAGGATGAACGGCAGGCGCGGGAACCGGTCCGGGCCGTCGTCGTCCACGTCGTCGCCGGTCCCCTGCATCCGGAGCCGGTGCGCCTCCTCGTACTCGGTCAGATCACCGGCGTCGAACGCCTGGTTGTAGCCGGTGATGTCGCGCTGGCCGACCTCGGCGAGGAGGTCGTAGCGTCGCTCCATCTCGGTGACCGCCCAGCTGAGCGCGTTCGCCGCCTTCTTCGGGTCGACCACGACCTGGGTGAGGAGGTGCGGCAGGTCGTTGTACTGCCCGAGCTCGACCCGCTTGGGATCGATCAGGATGAAGCGGACCTGGTCGGGCGTGGCCCGGGTCAGGATCGACGTCAGGACCGAGTTGATGCAGGACGACTTCCCGGACCCGGTGGAGCCCGAGACCAGCACGTGGGGCATCTCGGCGAGGTTCGCCACGACGGCGCGGCCGGCGATGTCGCGACCCAGGCCCACCTCGAGCGGATGGACGGCCCGTGCTGCCTCCGGCGAGGCCAGGATGTCGCCCAGCGCCACCAGTTGGCGGCGGCGGTTCGGCACCTCGACGCCGATGGCTGACTTGCCCGGGATGGGAGCCAGGATCCGCACGTCCGGCGAGGCCATGGCGTAGGCGATGTCCTTGGAGAGGGAGGTGACGCGGGCCACCTTGACCCCGGCACCGAGTTCGAGCTCGTAGCGGGTGACCGTCGGTCCGACCGTGCGACCGACCAGCCGGGTCTCGACGCCGTGTGCCGACAGGGCGTGGACCAGCGCCGCGCCCGCGGCGTCGACCTCCGACTCGTCGATGGCCTGGGTCCTGGTCCGCTTGAGCAGGTTGGCGGGCGGGAGCTTCCAGTCTCCCACCGGGGCACCCGTGTGGAGTTCCAGCTGTTCGCCCGTTCCCGGCCTCGTGGCCGCATCGGGTAGCGACACCGGCTCCGGTCCGGACCCGTCGACCACGGGGTGCGTCCCCGGCCGGCCCTCCGGATCCCGCAGCAGGGCGTCGGGGTCGACCGGCGCACCCGGGACCGCCGCATCCGCCGCTTCCGCCGCATCCACGGCCGCCATCGACGGCTGGCGTCCCTGCGCCAGGGCGCGGCCGAACGGATCGGTCGGCTCGTCCCGCTCCCCATCGTCCTCCCCGACGTCGGCCGCCCGGTCGCCCCGGGCGAGTGCGAACGTCCAACGGGCGGCGCCGACGGCGCCGGCGACCACCGAGCGCACCGTCACGCCGGTGAACACCAGGAGGGCGACGGCGACCACCATGACCAGCACGACGGCCGCGCCGAAGCCGCCGAGACCCGACCCCAGGGGGTCCGCCATGGCGGCGCCGACCCACCCACCGGCCGAAGAGAGCGCCGCGGTGGGGGCACCGAGTGCCGGCGACCCCCCGGCCAGGGCGGCCAGACCGGACACGGCCAGGAGGAGGAGCGTCCCGCCGATCACGGCACGCGCCGGCTCACGTCGGGGACGTCCGTCCCCGCCCGGATCCTCGGCCCGACCCATCAGCATGCGGACGCCCACGGCGATCAGGATCGGGGGGAGGAGGAAGCGTCCCCAGCCGAGCAGGTCGCCCATGCCCACGCGGGCGTCGTGACCGGCCGGGCCGAGCGCACGGTCGCCGCCGTAGAAGGCGACGGCACCCAGGATGCCCAGCGTGACCAGGGCGACACCCCACAGATCGGTGGCGTGCTCGGCGGCCACCGACCCCATCGAGGCCAGGAGTCCGCCCGGCTCCCCGTGACGGGTGGCGGACCGCCCGTTGCGCCCTCCGCCCGTTCCGGCCTGGTTCTTCTTCGCGGGGGTGCTCCGGCTCGATCGGGCCGGGGAGGTCGACTTGCCCTTCGGCCGCGCTGCCCCGGATCGACCCACCGGGCGCTTCGTGGCGGTCGTCACAGTGGGGACCACGCTACCGCCGGGAGGTTCCGGCCTGGGGGACACCCCCTCCCCCGCTCCCCCACGGGGGACCGGCCTGCCGACCTTCCCCGTGGCCGGGACGTCGACCGGGTCCGGCGGCCGCGCCTCAGACCGTGACGATGACCGGAACGATCATGGGCCGTTGGCGGGTCCGCTCGCCGACCAGCTTGCCCAGTGCCTTGCGGGCCACCCGGTTGAGTGTCTCGTGGTCGGTGTGCCCCCCCGAGAGGGCCGTCTCGAGTGCCCGGCTGACCTGGGACCGGGCCTCGTCCAACAGGGCGTCGGTGTCCTGGTCGTAGGCCCAGCCGCGGGTGACGATCTGGGGGACGCCGATGACCTCGCCCCGCTTCATGTCCACGGTGGCGACGGCCATCACCACCCCCTCCTCCGCCAGGACCATCCGGTCGCGCAGCACGCCGTGGCCGATGTCGCCGACCGAGCTGCCGTCGACGAACAGGTAGCCGCCCGGGACGGTGCCGTCCCGGTGCAGACCGGCGTCGTCCAGGAGGACCGCGTCGCCGTCCTCGCACAGCAGCACCCGGTCGCCGTCGATGCCCATGGTGGCGGCCAGGCGCACCTGGTTCGCCATGTGGCGGTACTCACCGTGGACGGGGATGAGGAACTCGGGCCGCGTGACCGACATGAGCATGGCCAGCTCGCCCTGCTTGGCGTGACCGCTCACGTGGACGTTCTCCACCCCCGAGTGGATGACCTCGACGCCCAGGCGGTGGAGGCTGTCGATGACGCGCCCCACCGACCATTCGTTGCCCGGGATCGGGTGGGCACTGATGACCACGACGTCGTCCTCGTGCAGGGTGAAGAACCGGTTCTCCCCGACCGCCAGCCGGGACAGCGCCGACATCGGCTCGCCCTGCGACCCGGTCGAGATCACGCAGACCCGGCCCGGCGGATAGTCGTCGACCTTCTCGATGTCGACGAGCGCCGAGTCGGGGATCTGCAGCAGGTCCAGCTTGCGGGCCAGCGCCACGTTCTTCTGCATGGAACGGCCGAGGGTGGCGATCACGCGCCCCCCGGCGACGGCGGCGTCGGCGACCTGCTGGATCCGGTGGATGTGGCTCGCGAACGAGGTGACGACGAACCGGCGGTCCGGGCGTGCGAGGAAGACCCGCTCCAACGTGGCGCCGACCGTCGACTCCGACGCCGTGAATCCCGGCTCCTCGGCGTTGGTCGAATCGATCAGCAGCAGCCGGACGCCCGGGTCGGACGCGAGCGCGCCCATCCGGGCCAGATCGGTCCGTCGCCCGTCGACCGGGTGGAGGTCGATCTTGAAGTCGCCGGAGTGGAGGATGACCCCCTGGGGCGTGTGGAACACGGTGGCGAAGGCGTGGGGCACCGAGTGCGTGACCGGGACGAATTCCACGTCGCACGGACCGATACGTCGCCGTTCGTGGTCCCGGACGGGGATGAACTTGGCCCTGCTGGCCATGCCGGCCTCGTCCACCCTGCTCCGGGCGAGCGACAGGGTGAGCTCGGAGCCGTACACGTCGACCGGGAAGTCCCGCAGGAGGTAGGCGAGTCCGCCGGTGTGGTCCTCGTGGCCGTGGGTCAGGATCACCCCGTCCACCCGGTCGGCGTTCTCGCGCAGGTAGGTGAAGTCGGGCAGCACCAGGTCCACGCCCGGCATGTCGGGGTCGGGGAACATGATCCCGACGTCGAGGACCAGGATCCGGCCGTCGACCTCGATGCAGGCGCAGTTGCGCCCGATCTCGCCGAGCCCGCCGAGGAACACGACCCGGACGGGCGATCCCGTGCCGGACGACTTGCCGCCCGCACCCTTCGCCTTCGCCTTCGCCTTCGCCGGTGCGACGGGATCCTTGGCGGACCCGGACGCGGCGGCAGTCCGCCGCCTCCCGGACGAACCGGACGATCCGGGCTCGCCCGCGGGACCGTCGTCGGCGCGGCCCCGTCCGGAACCCTTGCGCTCAGGCAACCGACTGCCGCGACTGCGAGTGCGGAGCGACCCCGGCGACCACCGAACGGGCCTGGTCGTCGAGGGACGCGGGTGCGGGGGCGTTCGGGAGCCGGCACTGGCCGACCGCCAGACCGAGTGCCCTGCACGCCGCCTTGGCCGGCACCGGGTTCGGGTACTCCTCCGAGGACTCGAACCGGTAGGACTCGAGCAGGCTGCGGTTCAGGGCGGTGGCGGTGTCGACGTCGCCGGCGCGGTGGGCGGCGAGCATGGCGCCGAAGGCGGGCCCGGCCCAGTGGGATGCGACGCTGATGACGCCGACGCCGCCCACGGCGGCGAACGGGAGGGTCAGCGAGTCGTCTCCCGAGTACAGCTCGAATCCGGCCGGGGCCTCCGCCACCACCTGGGCACCCGAGGCGACGTCACCGGTGGCGTCCTTCACGGCGACGATGTTCGGTACCTCCCGTGCGAGCTGGACGGTGAGGTCGGGTCCGATGCGGCGTCCCGACCGCACCGGGATGTCGTACAGGACCACCGGCAGCTCGCTCGACCCGGCCACGGCCCGGAAGTGGGCCGACAGCCCGGCTGCGGACGGCCGGTTGTAGTAGGGGGTGACGACCAGCACGCCGGCGGCGCCCGCCGCCTCCGCCTCCTTCGTCATGAGGATCGAGTGTGCCGTGTCGTTCGTGCCCGTCGCGGCGACCACCGGGACCGTGACCGCCCCGACGACGGCCCGGAAGAGCGAGATGCGCTCGTCGTCGGTCAGGACCGGCCCCTCGCCGGTGGTGCCGGCGACGACCAGACCGTCGCTCCCGTTGTCCGCCAGGTGGCGGGCGAGGGCGGCGGCGGCGTCGAGGTCCAGCTCGCCGTCGGGACCGAACGGGGTGACCATGGCCGTCACGACCGATCCGAAGCGCGGCGCGGCGCTCACCGGACGCTCGCCGTCCGGGCTGTCGGATGGGTGCTCACAGCACAGCACGCTACCAGCAGCACCGGAGGCCGCTGACGTGGCCACCGGCGCGTCTCCCGGTACCGGCACGCCGTGGCGCGCGACGCCGCCTCGTGTGGCGTACCCGTGGCCGGGGACCCCCCGCCGGTCCGGGCGCCCTCCGGCCGGGGACCCGCGCCCGGGCTCAGACGAGCTCGCGCTGCGTCGGGGGGACGGCGGCCATCGCGTCGTACTCCTCACTCGTGTCCACCGCCGACTCGAACTCGATCACGCCCAGTTCGGTGAACTTGGTACGGAGCCAGCCGTCCGCGGCGTCGAGCAGGCCGAGCTTCCGGCAGTTCGGCACGATCTTGGAGAAGAGCAGCGCCTGGAACTGGGTGCGGTCGGGGGCCGACAGCACGACCGGGAGGATGGCCTTCGGATCGATGCCCATCCGGTCCCACACCTCCTGCTGGAGGAAGCGGTCCCGCATGCGCACCGCGGCCTCGAAGGCGAACTCCTGACGCTCGCGGAGTTCGGCCGTCGTCAGGTCGGCGTAGTACTCCTGCAGGCTGAGCACGCCGAAGGCGACGTGACGGGCCTCGTCGGCCATGACGTAGCGGAGCAGCTGCTTGAGGAGCGGGTCGGGTGTCATCGAGTGCATGAAGCCGAAGGCGGCCAGAGCCAGGCCCTCGATCATGATCTGCATGCCCAGATACGTCATGTCCCAGCGCGAGTCGGAGATGATGTCGTCGAGCAGCATGCGCAGGTGGGCGTTGACGGCGTAGTGACCCGACATCTTGTCGTCGAGGTACTTGGCGAAGACCTCGACGTGGCGGGCCTCGTCCATCACCTGGGTCGAGGCGTAGTACTTGGCGTCGATCCACGGGACCGACTCCACGATCTTGGCCGTGCAGATCAGCGCGCCCTGCTCGCCGTGGAGGAACTGCGACAGTGTCCAGTTCTGGCTCTCCACCCCGAAGGTCACCCACTCCTTCTCGCTCCATTTCTCGAGCGGGGTGCCGGTGATGTCGAAGCCGACGGCGTGGCCGCCCTGGGCCTCGGCCGCCTCGATGACGAGCCGCTCCTGGTCGACGTCGGTGTCCCACGGGAGGTCGGTCTCGCCGTTCCACTGGGCGTTCTTGGCCTTCTCGTACAGCTTGTTCAGCTTCGGCCGTGCGCCCTTCTCGTAGTCCCAGGTGAAGATCGAGTCGTACTCGGAGTGGACGACGTGGCGGCCGTCGGTCTCCTCGGTGCCGACCACGGAGAGGATGGCCTCCAGATCGTCCACCTCCTTGCGGCCGATGATGTCCTCGGTGCTGCTCATCTCGGTGGTCATGGGTGCTTCCCCCTGGTGGCGGTCTGTGGACGGTGTGCGGATGGGACGATGGTGCGGATGGCGGGCGACCCGTTCCCGGCGGGTCCGGTCGGCCCCGGCCGCCGGCCCTGCGGGGTGGTGGGGCTCACGCGGACGGGTCGGCCCCGCCCGGTCCCGGTCCGCTGACGCGGAACGGAGTGATGTCGATCGGGCCCGCGGCCGCGGACAGCAGCGCGTCGATGCCCGGGAGCATGAAGGTGGTCACCAGGCGGGCGGCCTGCACGGGATCGCACGGGTCGGTGCGGTCCGACGGCGCGATGGCGTAGGAGAGGACGATCCGTGCGGCCCACTCGGCGACCCGCTCGGCCTCGGGCGGTGGCATCCAGCGGGCCAGGAACGGCGCCGCGAACCGGGACGCCGTGGCCAGCAGCCGGTCCGAGTCGGCGAAGGCGAGGTGGCCGAGGATCAATCCGGGCTCGTGCTCGGCGAGGAAGTGGAGGGCGGCGTGGTCGCGCAGGCGGACGGACGACTCGACGATCCCACCCACCAGGGCCTCGGTCAGGTCCTCGGCGGTCCCGAGGCGGACCCCGAGCGCCGAGAACAGCCGGGCCATCTCGGTGTCGACGACGGCCCCCAGGATCTCGTCCCGCCCACCGGGGAAGGCGCGGTAGACGGTGGCCCGGGACACGCCGGATTCCCGGGCGACGTCGTCGACGGTGGTCTTGACCGTGCCGTGCCGGGCGAGACACACCAGCGCACCGTCGATGATGCGCACCCGGTGCGGCGAGTCCGCGCCAGGAGCCCCGGCCGTCGGCGTGGTGGCGGTGCGCACGGCGGCGTCCACCTCCACCACCCGCAGGGCTCCCCTCGACCGCTCCACGGCTGGAACAGTAGGTCACGTATTGTCTCAGCGTCAACCACCATCGGGGCCGGTCCCGGCACCCGTCCGGGCGGTGGTCAGGCGGTCCGGGAGGGCACCACCACGCCGGCCAGGAGCTCGGAACGCACGAGCCGCGCAACCTGGTCCGGATCGTCGAGGTCCCAGCGGCCCGGGGCGGAGATGTACGACAGGACCATCCGGGCGAGGAAGTCGGCGGCATCCTCGAGGTCGACCCCGGGAGCCAGACCCCGGGCCTGGAGATAGGGGGCGAGGACGGCGGCGATGCCGTCCCGGATCCGGTTGCTCTCCACGGTGAGGATGGGGAGCAGCTTGTCCGGCTCGGTCTCCATGACCCGCTGGAGCACCTCGTGTTCGACGATGGACCGGTAGGCGAACCCGATGCCCCGCTCCATCATCTCCTCCAGGCTGCCGGCCCCCTGGATGTGCTCGTGCAGGCGGCGGAAGAACTCGAGGGTGGCCCAGGCCACGGTGGCGTTGATCATCTCGTCCCGACCGCCCGGGAACGCCCGGTAGACCGTGGCCCGGGACATGCCCGCCTCCCGGGCCACGTCCTCGACCGTCGTCTTGGCCACCCCGCGCCGGGCCACGCACGCGTAGGCCGCCTCGACGATGCGCTGTCGGGTGTCGTCCATTCCCGGTCCGTCAGATCCCGAGCAGCGACTCGATGCCGACGGTCAGACCCGGGAGCGACGCCACGGACTCCACGGCCAGCACGACGCCGTCCATGAACGAGGCCCGGTCGAAGGAGTCGTGTCGGATCGAGAGCCCCTGGCCCGGCGCGCCGAGCAGCACCTCCTGGTGGGCCACCAGTCCGGGCAGCCGGACGGAGTGGAGGCGGACGCCACCCGGCCCGGACCCGCCACGGGCGCCCTCGACGACCTCGACGCTGGTGGCGTCGGCCGGGAACCGGCCGCGGGACGCGGCGGCACGCGACGCCGCCATCCCCTCCGCCGTCCGCAGCGATGTCCCCGACGGCGCGTCCCGCTTGCCCTCGTGGTGGAGCTCGATGATCTCGGCGCCGTCGAACCACGGCGCGGCCAGGGCCGCGAACCGCATCATGAGCACGGCCCCGATGGCGAAGTTGGCGGCGATCACGCAGTTGGCCGGCGGTGGGGATCCGGCCGCGGGGTCGAACATCCGTCCCAGTTCGGCGAGGTCGGCGTCCGTGAATCCGGTGGTGCCCACGACGGTGTGGATCCCGGCGCCGGCGCAGAACGCGATCGTGGACCGGGACTCCTCGAGCTGCGTGAAGTCGACGGCCACGTCCACCCCGGCGTCCACCAGTGCCCCCGTCGACGCGGCCACGGCGATCCCACGGCCCGGGTCGGGCCCTGCGTCGGGGTCCGCTCCGGCGACCGGGCCGATCAGCTCCTCGACACGGGCTCCGGCGTGCAGGGGATCGACGGCGGCGGCGAGCTCCAGTCCCGCACGGGAGAGCACCGCACGGCACACCTCCCGGCCCATGCGTCCCCCGGCACCCACCACCCCGACTCGCATGGCGGCCACCCTAGCCAAGGCGGCGTCGGTCACCGCGGTGTCCGCGCATCGCCCCGGGGCGCGGCCCGCCCCCGCCGGCGCGGATCATCCGAGGGACAGCGCGGTGGCGTCGAACTCGGACCCGTCGAACGGCCCGACGACCGAGAGCGTCCTCGGGGCGGCCGCCAGCTCCCGCGCCGCGGCGTGCACGTCCTCCACCGACACGGCGTCCACCCGGCGGAGCACCTCGTCGACCGACAGCACCTCGCCGTGCAGGAGCATGCCCGCCCCGATGCGGCTCATGCGGGCACCGGAGTCCTCGCAGGCCAGCAGCGTCTCGGCGCGGAGGTTCCCCTTGGCGATGGCGAGCTCGCGCTCGGTCACCCCGTCGGCACCCAGGGCACCGAGTTCGCCGGTGACGATGCGGAGCGCTTCGGGCACGTGTTCCGGCGCCGTGCCCAGGCCGACGCTGAGGAACCCGGAATCCTGGTAGGCGACCCGTTCCGACCACACCGAGTAGGCGAGGCCCCGCCGCTCGCGGATCTCCTGGAACAGGCGACTGGACAGCCCCCCGCCGAGGACGTGGTTGAGCACGGCGAGTGCGTAACGACTCGGGTGGTTCCTGTCGACCGAGCGTGCGGCGACGACGACGTGGGCCTGCTCCGAGGTGCGCCGCGTCACCCGGATCGGCTCGACCCGGCACTCGGGCGCCGTCCGCGTCGGTGTCGCCCCGCCCGTGGCGTCACCCGCCCGCTCGGACAGGCCCGCGGCCAGGGTGTCGTGCTCGAGGTCGCCGGCCACGGCCACCACCATGTTGCCGGGGAGGTAGTGGGTCTCGAAGAAGGAACGGATCCGTTCGGGGGTCATGGAGGACACCGACGACTCGGTGCCCAGGACCTCCCGGCCGAGCGCGTGGTCGGGAAAGAGGATGGCCGAGCTCTGCTCCGCCGCCTCGTCCGCCGGTTCGTCGGCGTGCATCAGGATCTCGTCGAGGATGACCTGGCGTTCGGCGTCGAGGTCGTCGGGGCGTAGGGCGGGACGCCACATGATGTCCGACAGGATGTCGAGCCCGAGGTCGACGTGCTCGGCCAGCAGCCGGATGTAGAAGGAGGTGTACTCCTTGGTGGTGAAGGCGTTGAAGTCGCCCCCCACCTCGTCGACCGCCTCGGCGATCGCTGACGCCGAGCGGTCGGCGGTCCCTTTGAACAGCAGGTGCTCGAGGAAGTGACTGGCGCCGGCGAGGCCGTCCGACTCGTCCCGCGAGCCGGTTCCCACCCAGAACCCGATGCAGACCGAACGGGCCTCCGTCATCACCTCGGTGACCAGCGTGAGACCCGACGGCCCGCGCTCGGTGCGGATCATCCGCGCCCGACCGGGTACGCTCCGGCCCGGGCCGCACCCGCTCCCGTCCAGGTCCCACCCGCTCCTGCGCCCGTTCGCGTCGCGCCCTCCGCCCCCGTTGCCCGGAACACCCGCCGCCACGAGATGGCGTGCCGCCGCCGTGGGTCGGCCCCGGGGGCCGACCCACGTCCGGCGTGCGTGCTCAACGGCGCCGGCGACCGCCCCGGCCGCCACCGCCGCTCGGCCGGTCGGACGACTCGGCGGTCGCGGGGCCGAGGTCGCCGAACTCCTGCACCAGCTCCTCCTCGAAGGCGTCCTCGAAGGAGGCGGCTCCGGCGGGGGCGCCCGTCTGGCGACGCGGCCTCCGGTCGTCGCCGGCGTCGGGATCGGCATGGTCGCCGCGGGACGGGCCGCGGCCACCGCCGTTCGGACCGGAGGATCCACGACCGCCGCCGTTCGGGGCCGACGACGCCGCCTCGCCGGCCAGCGACAGGGACACCTTGCCCTGCGGATCGATGTCGTCGACCCGGACCTCGACCGGTTGGCCGAGCTCGAAGACGTCCTCCACACGGTCGATGCGCTTGCCCTGGCCCATCTTGGAGATGTGCAGCAGACCGTCGCGGCCGGGGAGGATGTTCACGAAGGCACCGAACTTGGTGATGTTCACGACCTTGCCCTGGTAGGTGGCACCGACTTCGGCGAGCGGCGGGTCGAGGATCGTCGAGATGCGCCGACGGGCCTCCTCCACGGCCGTGCCGTCCTTGGCGCCGATGGTCACGGTACCGACCATCCCGTCGTCGTCGACGGCGATGTCGGCACCGGTCTCCTGCTGCAGGGCGTTGATGACCTTGCCCTTCGGGCCGATGACCTCGCCGATCTTGTCCATCGGGATCTCGAAGGAGATGATCTTCGGTGCGGACTCGGCGACCTCCGAACGGGGCTCGGCGATGGCGCCGGCCATGACGTCGAGGATGGCGAGGCGGGCGTCCTTCGCCTGCATCAGGGCCTTCGTCAGGACGTCGAGCGGCAGCCCGTCGATCTTGGTGTCGAGCTGCAGGGCCGTGACCGCGTCCCGGGTGCCGGCCACCTTGAAGTCCATGTCTCCGAAGGCGTCCTCCGCCCCGAGGATGTCGGTGAGGGTCACGTAGGTGCCGCCGTCGTAGACGAGGCCCATGGCGATCCCGGCCACCGGGGCCTTGAGGGGCACGCCGGCGGCCATCATCGACAGGGTCGAGCCGCACACCGAGGCCATCGAGGTCGAGCCGTTGGACGACAGGACGTCGGACACCAGGCGCAGCGTGTAGGGGAAGTCCTCCTCGTAGGGGACGACGGGCAGCAGGGCCCGCTCGGCCAGCAGGCCGTGCCCGATCTCGCGGCGCTTCGGTCCCCGCATGAATCCGGTCTCCCCGGTCGAGAAGGGCGGGAAGTTGTAGTGGTGCATGTACCGCTTCGACTCGACGGGGGTGATGGTGTCGAGCAGCTGGTTCATGCGGGGCATGCCGAGGGTGGTCACGTTGAGCACCTGGGTCTCGCCGCGCTGGAAGAGCGCCGAGCCGTGGGCGGTCGGGAAGAGGTCGACCTCGGCCGACAGCGGGCGGATCTCGGTGGTCGTGCGCCCGTCGATGCGGAGGCCCTCCTCCACGATCCGCTTGCGGACCAGCTTCTTGGTCAGGCTGCGCACGGCGGCCTTGATCTCGCCGGCCCGGTCCGGGAACTCACCGGACAGCTCGGACAGGATCGACTCCGTGACCTCGGCGATGCCGGCGTTCCGCTCGGCCTTCGGGGTGAGCACGTTGGCGGCGGCGAGGCCGGCGGTGCCGACCGACTCCACCCGGGCCCAGACGTCGTCGCCGTAGTCGGCCTGGGTCGAGTACCCGATCGTCTCGATCGGGCCCCGGGAGGCCACGTAGGCGGCGACCAGCTCCCGCTGGAGCACGATGGACTCGCGGATCCAGGTCTTGGCGGCCTCCAGGCCGCTGGCCAGGACCTCCTCGGTCACCTGGGGGGCGCCCTCCTCGTAGAACTGGAACGAGCGCTCGGAGCCGCCGGCCTCGACCATCATGATGGCGATCTCGGCGTCGGCGGTGTCGTCCAGGGCGCGCCCGGCCACGACCAGCTCGAAGGTCGACACCTCGCCCTCCTCGAAGGTCGGGTGCGGGATCCACTCCCCGTCGGTCGAGTAGGCGACCCGGACGGCACCGATCGGCCCCTCGAAGGGGATGCCCGAGAGCATCAGGGCGGCAGAGGCCGAATTGATGGCCAGCACGTCGTGGGGGTTCTCCTGGTCGGCCCCGAAGATGGTGCCGACGATGTGGACCTCGTTGCGGAAGCCCTTCGGGAAGGACGGGCGCAGCGGGCGGTCGATCAGGCGGCAGGTGAGGATGGCCTGGTCGGAGGACTTGCCCTCCCGGCGGAAGAACGACCCGGGGATCTTGCCGGCCGCATAGGTCCGCTCCTCGATGTCGACGGTGAGCGGAAAGAAGTCCGCCCCCTCGCGCACCGAGCGCGCCGCGGTGGCGGTGGCCAGGAGGACGGTGTCGCCGATGCGCCCGACGACGGCGCCGTCGGCCAGCTGGGCCAGCTTGCCGGCCTCGAAGCTGAGGGTCCTGTCGGTGCCGCTGATGGGCGATGCTACGGAAATGGCGTCGGACATGACGCTCCTTCGTGGTTCGGGGGCTCCCGAGCCAGTTCCCAGTTGTCGGCCACCCCGCCCGCTCGGGGCCCGGTGACCGGCAACTGGTGACTGACCTCGTTGGGGCCCGATCGGTGTGGTGTGACGACGGCCGCCCGCGGTGCGGGGGCCGCTCCTGCTGCAGGGAGGCGCAGCGCCACCCTGTGATCCCCCGGCACGGAACCGGTGGACGAATTGCGACCGCCCGGCCGGAGCCGGGCGGAGCGTCTGGTCCGCCTAGCGGCGGAGGCCGAGCTTGTTGATGATCTCGCGGTACCGCTCGACGTCGTTGTTGCGGACGTAGTCGAGCAGGCGGCGGCGTCGGCCGATGAGCTTGAGGAGGCCACGCCGGGTGTGGTGGTCTCCCTTGTGCACCTTCAGGTGCTCGGTCAGGTGGACGATGCGCTCGCTCAGGATGGCGATCTGCACCTCGGGGGAGCCGGTGTCCGTCTCGTGGAGGCGGTTGTCGGCGATGGTTGCCTGCTTGTCTGGCATGTGGGAAGTAGACCTCTGGAATCGTGGTGATGGCCGACGGACGGAACACGTCGACCGGACAATGCTAGCAGGAAGCGTGTCCCGGGGGCGGATCTCCCGCCCGGGCCACCGGGTCCCCGGGCCCCGGCCGTCGCCCGGCGGGTCGTCCCCCGCCGGCCCGGAGGCGCCGCACCCCGCCGGGCCCCGGACGGGCCCGGCCGTGTCGGCCGGGCCCGGTGCCCACCACGTGTCGCCGCCACGCGGCGGACGGCGCCTACCTGTTGGGCTGGGGGGTGACGCGCAGGTAGGGCTTGAGCGTGCGGAACCCCTTGGGGAACCGCTCCTTCGCCTCCTCGTCCGACAGGGCCGTCACCACGATGACGTCCTCGCCGTCCTCCCAGTTGACCGGGGTGGCGACCTTGTAGTCGGCGGTGAGCTGCAGCGAGTCGAGCACCCGGAGGATCTCGTCGACGTTGCGACCCGTGGAGGCCGGATACGTGAGAGTGAGCTTGACCTTCTTGTCCGGGCCGATGATGAACACCGAGCGCACGGTCAGGGTGTCGTCGGCGTTCGGGTGGATCATGTCGTACAGTCCGGCGACCTTGCGGTCCTCGTCGCCGATCAGCGGGAAGTTGAGCGCGGCGCCCTGGGTCTCCTCGATGTCGCCGGCCCACTTGCCGTGGGAGGCGACGTCGTCGACGGACAGCCCGATGAGCTTCGTGTTCCGCTTGTCGAACTCGGCCTTGGCCGCCGAGAAGGCTCCCAGCTCGGTCGTGCAGACCGGGGTGAAGTCCTTCGGGTGGGAGAAGAGCACCCCCCAGCTGTCGCCCAGGTACTCGTGGAAGTTGATCGTGCCGACGGTGGTGTCGGCGGTGAAGTCGGGGGCTTCGTCGCCCAGACGGATGGCCATGTGCTGCTCCTCGCTCGATGATCCTGACTGACGGATGTGCCGTCGCCTCTGTGGTGCGACCGGTCGACCGCGGCACCGTCCGTTCCCGACGGGCCCGGATCCGTCCGCTGCCCGGCGACGGTGGCGCCGGGCTCGACGGATCCCCACTGTAGCCGGGGTCGGGCCAATTGTCGACCGGATCCGTCAGGTATTCGTTCCGGCGGGTGCTGGCCCCCGCCACCCCCCGTCCGCCATGCTGACCCCATGCACGACACCCTCCGAGTGGACCGGCACGGACCCGTGACCGTGGTGACGATCGACCGCCCCGAACGGCGCAACGCCGTCGACCGGGCGACGGCGGACGCCTTGCTCGAGGCGTTCCAGACCTTCGACGCCGACGGTGACGCCTCGGTGGCGGTGCTCACCGGCACCGGGGGGAACTTCTGCGCCGGGGCCGACCTGCAGGCCATCGCGTCGGGCGCCGGAAACCGGGTGGCCGAGGACGGCGCCGGGCCCATGGGGCCGACGCGCCTGGCGCTGTCCAAGCCGGTCATCGCCGCCGTCGAGGGCTTCGCCGTCGCCGGCGGGCTGGAGCTGGCCGTCTGGTGCGATCTGCGCGTGGCGGCCGCGGACGCCACGCTCGGTGTGTTCTGCCGGCGGTTCGGCGTGCCCCTGGTCGACGGCGGCACGGTCCGCCTCCCCCGGCTGGTGGGCGAGGGGCGCGCCCTCGACCTGATCCTGACGGGGCGCGGTGTCGGCGCGGACGAGGCCCTGGCCATGGGCCTGGTCAACCGCGTGGTGCCGCCGGGGTCTGCCCTCGGGACGGCCGTTGCATGGGCCGCCGAGATCGCCGCACTGCCCCAGGCGTGCCTGCGCAACGACCGCCGCTCGGCGATCGACCAGTGGGGTCGGTCCGTCCCCGACGCGCTCCTCCACGAGACCCGGCTCGGTCTCGACAGCCTCCGGTCGGGAGAGGCCCTCGAGGGCGCCGCCCGGTTTGCCGGCGGGGTCGGGCGGGGCGGGGCGACCGCACCGGTAGCGGACTCCGGAACGGGCCCCGGGTGACCGACGTCGCCGCCTTCGACTTCGACGGCACCCTCACCCGTCGCGGGAGCGTGTTCGGCTTCCTGTCCGCCGTGGCCGGCCGCCGGACGGTCCTGCGGGCCGCGGCCGGGCTCGCGCCGCGCCTCGCCCATGCCGCCCTGGTCGGCGGGGCGGTCGCCGACGACACGAAGGAGGTGCTCTTCACCCGGGTCCTGGCCGGCGTGGACGCCGCCTGGCTGTTCCAGGTGGCCGGGGAGTTCGCGGTCGGCCACCTGGCGGCCCAGACCCGCCCCGAGGTCCGCCGGCGCCTCGACTGGCACCGGGGGCGGGGTGACCGCGTCGTGGTCGTCTCGGCGTCGCCCGACGCCTACGTGTCGGTGGCGGCGGACCGACTGGCGGCCGACGCGGCGATCGCCACCCGGCTGGAGGTCGACGGCACCGGGCGCCTCACCGGACGTTACGACGGCGCCAACTGCCGGGGCGAGGAGAAGATCCGACGACTCCGGCTGTGGATGGCCGAGGCCGGACTGGAGGATGCCCGCCTCTGGGCCTACGGCAACAGCCGGGGCGACCTGCGCATGCTGCGGGCCGCCGACACCGGCGTGGACGTGGGGCGGCTCGGGAAGCTCGGGCGGCTCCGCGAGTTCAAGGGCCTCGACGAGACCGGACCGCTGCGGATCGACGGCTGAGGACGCGACGGACCACGTCCGACGCTCCTGCCTACAGGTACTCCTTCTTCCGCATCCACACCAGGCTGAACCATCCCCAGATGGGTGGCAGGTAGGCGGTGAACAGGCGCTGGACGAACACCGCGGCGACGGCCTGGGACTCCGGGACACCCGCCGCGGTGAGGCCGATGATCATGCCGGCCTCCACCACGCCCATGCCACCGGGCACCGGGGAGATCCCGCCGAGCATCGACCCCAGGGTCAGCACGATGAGCAGCGCGGCGAGGCTCAGCCGCTCGCCGAAGGCGTGGAGCGACGCCCCGAGCGCCAGGGCGACGAGGACCTGACCGAGGATCTCCCCGCCGAAGATCTCCACCAGGTTGCGCGGATGGGTGGAGAGGACCTTCAGGTGACCCCAGACCTCGGAGGCCTTCGGCCGCAGCTTCGCCGAGGCCAGCCGACGCCAGCGGGGTACGGCCAACAGCAGTCCCACCACCACGCCGACGACGACGATGGCGATCACGAGCAGCCACACGAGCCTCGCCGTGCTGCTCCCCGAACCGCCGCCCGTGTCGGTCGGGGTCGCGAAGTGGAACTGCGACAGTGCGATGGGGAGGGTGACGAGGAAGAGCCCGCCCTTGACGATCCAGCTGGCGGTCGAGACGAGGACCCCCGAACTCACGGCCAGGGTGGCGTCGTAGCCCTGCTGCTGGAAGTACCGGACGCGCGTGGCCAGCGCGCCCATCGACCCCCCGGCCAGCGACACGAACGTGTTCGCCACCTCGAGCACCACGGTGCGGCCGTAGGGCATGGTGTCGGTGACCGAACCCACCGTGGTCATGGCCAGGGCGGGGTAGACGGCCTGGGCCAGCACGAAGGTGGCCGCCACCCAGCCCCATTCGGCGCCGGTGATCGTGCTCCACGACTTGGTCACGTTGACCAGCACGCCGATGAGCGCCCACCCGCCGATCAGGGTCCCGACCACGAGCGCCAGGTCGACCCAACTGATCCGCCGGGGCTCGATGAGCTTCGGGACCTCGACGCCCGTGGCTTCGGCCCCCCGGTGGCGCAGGTCGTTCAGGAGCACCTTCTTCTTGCGCAGCGCACGCGCCGCCACCGGGTTGAGCGCCGCCCGCTGGAGGAACGGCAACGCGTCCACGAGGGCCTCGCCCGGCAGTACCCGGGCGGCGGACGCCACGGCCCGCTCGGGTCCCACGACCGTGGCCGCCGTGGCCAGGGCGGCGGCCACGTCCCGGTCGAGCTGCTCGGGCCGGGCCACGGTCGTGGCGGCACGCATGTCGACCAGACCGCATCGACCGTCGTCGTCCACGAGCACCGACTCGACGGACAGCGCTCCGTGGGCGATGCCGGCGCCTCGCAACCGGAGGACCTGGGAGAAGAGGTCGTCGACGGCAGCGGAATCGAGGGCGGTACCGTCGAGGTCCGCAGGTTCGAGGGCGGTACCGTCGAGGGCCGGCCCGCGCACCGGGGCGCTGCCGGCCGCACCGTCGTGCCCGTCGTCCCGCCCGTTCCCGTCGTTGCGGTCCCCGTCGTTCCCGTCGGGCAGCGGTCCCGTCGCATCGGTCGGGACCGGGTACGGGGTGAGGGCGGACAGCGGACGACCTGGCGGCGGGCAGGTCACCAGGAGGGCGTCGCGGGCCGGCCCCGCGGGACCGGCGGCCAGGACGCGCGCCACGCGCACGCCGGCCCGGTCGGCCAGCAGCGTCAGGTACGCCTCGTGCTCCACCTGCTGGCGGCGGGTCAGGGTCAGGGTCGGCCCCGAGTCCCGGTAGAGCACGAAGCGGGCGGCCTTCGACAGCAGCTGGGCGTCCGAGGCGTCCCGACCGTAGACGGCGACGTCGATCGGCACGCCGTCCGAAGTCGCGGTGAACCGACCGACGCCCCACTCCTGGACGTCGTCCGGCCGGATGTCGGTGACCGGGATTCCGAGGTCCTCGACGAGGACCGCCACCTCGGAGGCGGACAGCAGCCCGAGGGGCGAGCCGAAGACGAGGTGCACGACCGCCGTGGCCAGGATGCCGACGGCCAGCGCGGCCAGGACGGCGACGGGGAGCCCGGACTCCGACACGACCGTGGCCAGTGCCAGCAGCACCACGGTGATCCGGATGCCCATCTGCAGCCAGCGGCTCAGGTACGGGAGTGCGGCGCTGGCCACGGCGACGGTCGCCGCCACCCGGGCCACCGGGAAGGTCGCGTCGAATCCGGCCGGGATCCCCTGCGGGGGCCGCCCGCCGGAGGTTCCGAGCAACTGGCCCAGGACCACGCAGATCAGCCACGCCCCGACGCCGGAGATCAGGCAGTCGCGGACGACCGACCGGCGCTTCGCCACCAGGGCCAGCACCACCACGGTGACGATCAGGCCGACCGATCCGATCCACCACACCGAGGTCACGAGCCACCGGACGCCGTCGGGTGGCGGCGTGAGGGCGCGGATCACCGCCCGCTCGCTCGAGGGATTGACCCGGGTGGCGAGCCAGCACAGCACGACGACGAGCAGGGACAGTCCGACCCGGAACCCGTCGCTCCCCCGCCGTCGGGTCCGGCCGTCACCGATCGGGGCGAAGAGGAGGGGACGCCAGGCCCCCGACGCCCACCGGCTGCCTCGCCCCGGGCGCGTCGGTGGTGCGCCCTCCGCCGGTCCGGCGGCAGGCGCCGGGACCGCGGCCGGGTCCCCCGTCGCCGATCCGAGCTCCCCGGGAGCTCCCCCTCCGGCCCGTTCTGTCGGTTCGTCCCCCATCGCGTCCAGAGGTTAGGTGGACCGACCCCACCGGGCGTCGATCCCCGGGGGCCGCCCGGGAGGTCCCCCGGTCGACCTGTCGTCGGACGCGTGGTCTCCGCCCCCGGTCGGCCGCATCACCACCCCCGGACGCCGGACGGAGCCCGCCTGCCCGTCGGGCGGGCGCGCCGGTCTCAGCCCGCGGCCGACCCGAGGAAGGTCGCGTCGCCGTAGGTGAAGATCCCCCCGTCGGCCGCCGCCAGCCAGTAGCCGTTCCCGGTGGCCGTGGGGGCCATCCCCACGATCGGCTGGGCCAGGGCGATGGCGCCGGCCGAGCCCCGGAACGGCGCGCTCCCGAAGGCGAAGATGCCCCCGTCCGAGGCCACCAGCCAGTAGCCGCCACCCCCCGGGGAGGCCGCCATCCCGACGATGGGCCGGTTGAGCGGGTGGGCACCCATGGAGCCCGAGAAGACGGCGTCACCGAAGGCGAAGATCCCGCCGTCCGAGGCCACCAGCCAGTAGCCGTTCCCGTCCGGGGTGGGCGCCATCCCGACGACCGGTCGGTTGAGGCGCATGGCGCCGGTCGACCCGGCGAAGCGGGCGTCCCCGAACGCGAAGACGCCGCCGTCCGAGGCCACCAGCCAGTAGCCGTTCCCGTCCGGGGTGGCGGCCATTCCGACGATCGGTCGGTTGAGGTGGATGGCGCCGGTCGACCCGAAGAACCGGGCGTCGCCGTAGGCGAAGATGCCGCCGTCGGAGGCCACCAGCCAGTAGCCCTTGCCGTCCGGCGTGGCCGACATCCCGACCACCGGGGCGGCCAGCGGCAGGCCGACGGGCGAACCGAAGAGGGTCCCGTCCCCGAATCCGACCACGGACCCGTCCGAGCCGTCGAGCCAGTAGCCGCCCCCTCCGGGGGTCGGGGCGATGCCCACGGCCGGGGCCGACAGCGAATTGGACAGGGTGAACCAGTCCGACAGGAGGTTGCAGGCCGCCGCGAACTGGTCGCCCGTCACCACGACGCTCGTGGCCGAGCCGACGAGGGTCATCGAGGTCACCCGTCCGCCCCAGTCCCCGAAGCCGTTGCGCGCCGTGACCGCCACGGACTCGAGCGTGCCGAGCTGCGGCCAGGCCGCCTCGACCGTCGACACCGGGACGTTCACCTTCCAGGTGTGGTTCGGGTTGCAGGCGCCGTTGACGCCGGGGGGGCAGACGGCGTCGCCGTCGTCCGGCACGGCCGGGAAGTTGCCCGGCGCCGTGTAGCCACCGGTGGACGCCGAGTACTGGGTGGTGAGGGGGACGCCGTTGGGCACGCCGCCGGGGGCGGACTCCATGACGTAGCCGAGCGTGTCCAGCGTCGCCGCGTCCGTCAGGGGGTTCTCGTTGGCCAGGCCCCGGTAGGTCTGGCAGCTGAGGTCACAGGTGTCCGCATACCCGCCGTAGCTGCCGGGCGACGCCATGACGTAGGAGCGTGCCGCCACCGCCTGGGCCTCGAGCTCCTGGTAGCCCGCGGCCCGGCCCTGCAGCCCCGGGGGTCCGAGGGTGCCCCAGTACGCGGGTGACTCGTTCGGGACCACCCCTGCGACGTACTGCTCGAGGGGCACGATGTTGACCGTCCGGGCGGCCCCGGCGCTGTTGTAGGTGCCCTCGACCGAACCGCGCATCGACAGGTTGGCGGGGAGCTGGCAGAGCTGCATGGCCAGGGCGGGGGCATTTGCGTCACCGAGGTTCGGGTTGTTGTTCGGGACGGCGACGGGGTCGACCGCAGCCGAGGCATTCGGAATCGGCGTCCACGGGCCGCCGCACCCGGGTCCCTGCTCGAGCAGCCACGTGTTGTTGCCCTGGGGGTGCATGAGGACGGCCTGGCCCGGGGATTCGGCGATGCCGGCGACGGAGAACCCGCTCTGGGACGTGACGATCACGTCGTTCCCGTCGTTCTCCGTCAGTGCCACCCGGACGGAGGTGCCCTCCTGTGGCGGCGAGAGCGGCGCGGGGACCGCGGTGGAGTAGTAGTGCTCCACGATCTGCTGCCACGACAGGCCGGCCAGTGCGTACCCGAACGCGCCCCACTGCCCCATGCCCCGGCCATGGCCGTAGCCGTGTCCGATCAGGGTCACGTCCGCCGACGGATAGGCCGAGGCCGGTGGCGCCGTGGCGACGATCCCCGCACTCGACCCCAGGACGGCCACGAGGGCGACGCCGAGCGCGCGCAGGCGGGCGGCGGGCCGTCGCCCGTGCGTGGCGCCCGGCGGTGTCCTGCCCCGCTCTACCGACATGGGCTCCGACGATAGGACGGCCGGCCACCGGTCCGGTGGACCCCCTGCGGCGGCGGCGGGGCGTCGGGACCGGTTCTGCACGGCGGCGCCGAGGGGGTGGCGTGGACCGGCACCGGGGCTCAGTCGGGACCCGCCGGCGGCGCGAGCACCTGGGGCATCGAACCGTAGTAGCCGGCGGATCCGAACGCGAAGATCCCGCCGTCGGCGGCCACCATCCAGTAGCCGCCGCTTCGGGCCGTCGGGGCCATTCCCACGACCGGGAGGACGAGCGACAGGTTGCCGGTCGACCCCCAGAACGGTGCGGAGCCGAAGCTGAACACCCCGCCGTCGGCGGCCGTCAGCCAGTAGCCCTGGGACCCGTTGGCCGCCATCGACACGATGGGCCGGTTGAGGGGTTGGCCGCCCATCGACCCGTAGAACTGGGCGTCGCCGAAGGCGAAGATCCCGCCGTCGGACGCCACCAGCCAGTAGCCGCCGCCGTCGGGGGTGGGAGACATCGCCACCACCGGGCGGTTGAGGTGGATGGCGCCCGTGGACCCGTAGAACTGGGCGTCGCCGAAGGCGAACAGACCGCCGTCGGACGCCACCTCCCAGTAGCCGCGGCCGTCGGGAGTGGCGGCCATGCCCACGATGGGCAGGTTCAGCGGATGACCGCCCATCGAGCCGTAGAAGGGGGCGTCGCCGAACGCGAAGATCCCGCCGTCGGACGCCACCTCCCAGTAGCCGCCGCCGTCGGGAGTGGCGGCCATGCCCACCACGGGAAGGTTCAGCGGATGACCGCCCATCGAGCCGTGGAAGGCGGCGTCCCCGAAGGCGAAGATCCCGCCGTCCGCTGCCGTGTTCCAGTATCCCCGCCCATCGGCGGTCGCGGCCATGCCCACGATGGGCGAATTGAGGTGGCCCGGTGCACCGGCACCCAGCCACCCGGTCAGCTGCGGGTCGTGGTGGAACATCGGCCACGAGCGCAGACCGAGCGTCTGGCCCGCCGAGCCGGCGACCACGTAGTGCTGGATGATCCCTTCGTTGCCTGCGCCGTACCCGGCGATCGTGATGCCGATCGAACCTCCCGGGTCGACGGTGACCAGCGGCGAGTTCTGCAGGGCGACGGTGCCCACTCCGAGGGTGGCGACCAGCTGCGCACTCTTCCCGTCGAAGATCTCGAGGCCGGCGGTGGTGGGAACGAGCACGTCGTTGTACCCGCCACCGGTCAGATCGGCGAGGGCCACGCCACCGATCACCCGGCCCGGGGTCGCGACGGGCCATCCGGGCAGCGCGGCGCCGTTCGACCCGTTGAGGGCCCACACCAGGCCCCCGGTACCGGTGTCGACACCTTCGACGACCTGCTCGCCGCTGTTGCCCAGCACGTCCCCGATCGCCGGACTGCTGACGGTGTTGCCGCCCAGGTTGTCCCGCCAGGCGATGTTGCAGTGGGAGTCGGAGGCGAACAGCGTGTTCGTGTCGGACGCTCCCGGCCAGTAGGACCCGGTGCCGAACGCGATGCCGACCGCACCGCCGCCGAGGAAGTTGCCCACGGCGGTCGACGAGTCGACCGTCTGGTTGGTGTCGTACCTGCAGATCAGGTTGCCGCCGGCCCCGAGCACCCGGAGGTGGCCCCCGTTCCCGTACTGCTGGCCCATGGCACTGCCTGCCGTGGAGTCCCCGCCCTGGACGATCTCCGTCTGTCCGTTGCCGTACACGTCGGCCAACGACGGGGTGGTGAACCCGCTGTCGGCGGTGAAGAACGGCCAGCCCGGGAGTGTGGCCCCGTTGCCGGCGTCGAGCGCGTAGGCGGTCTGTCCGAGCGTGGGGGCGACGACCGCCTGGACCCCCTGGAGCGGTCCCACCGCCAACGAGGCCTGGACGCCGTAGTTGCCGTTCGGATCCGTCCCCGGCCGGGACCACATCTGCCCGCCGGCGTTGTTCAGCCCCACGTAGCCGCCCACCTTCGGGTTCGGGGCGTTGCCGGTGCCCACGTAGACCGAGTCCGTGCCCGCACCGTTCGGGCCGACCGAGGGGGTCGAGTCGACCGGCGCACCGACGTGGGCCGGCCAACCGGCCACGCCGGAGCCGTTCGACAGGTGGAACGCGTAGACGCTTCCGGACCGGTCCCCGACGACGACCGACGGGCCGCCGCCGTCGAGCGTGGCCTCGTTGGGCGAGCTCTGGGCGATGGGGCCACCGGCGTCGGGGAGGACCTGCTGCCAGGCCAGCGCGATGTTCGTCATGCGCGGGACCGCGGCGGCGGAGCGGGTGGGCGTGGTCGCCACCAGGACCGGAGCCGTCGCGACGACCAGGGAGGCGAGCACCACCGCCCGCGGGCCGCGTCGGCGACCGGTCCGTGCCACGCGTCGCGCTGCACGCTCCCGGACCCGTCGGACCGGGGCGCGGTCCGACCCCTCGCGGTGCGGCGGTCCGGTCGTGGCGTCCTGGTCCATGGTGTCCTTCTCCTCGTGCCCGTGGTCCGGGCCGCTCGTCGTGCCGGTCTCCGGAACGGGGACGCGGCAGGCTCCCACTCCCGGATCCCCCCGCTCCGTATCGGCAACGGGGACGGAAACCTGAAGGTTCCGCCGGCGACGGTGCGGCACGGGGGTGTCGGTCAGCCGAAGGTACCAGGCCGCGGCGGGCGCGCTCGGTACCCTGAGGCATGCCCGTCGACCTGGCTGTCCCCCGCCCGGGTGCCGTCCCGCCGGCGGTCGGCGTCCGCCCCGGCCGGATCGCGTCGGACCGTGCGGGGACGGTCGGACGTGACATGGTGGACCAGGCCCTCCCGTGGGCGGTGGCTCTGGCCACCCTGATCAGCAGACTCGCCACCGCAGCCGTCGGTCCCACCGACTGGGACTCCGCCCAGTACGCAGCCGCCGTGGCCCGCTTCGACGTGACCCACGGACGACCGCAGCCGCCCGGCTACTTCCTCTACGCGGTGGCCGGACGCCTCGTGCACGGATCCGGGAGCGGGACGATCAGCTCGCTCGTGCTCGTCTCCGCCGTGGCGTCCGCCCTGGGCGCCGGGCTGGTCGTCGTGGCGGGTCGGGACCTCGGTGGCCGGTGGGTCGGACTGGCTGCCGGCCTCCTCGTCGCCACCTCGCCCTTCGCCTGGTTTTCCGGATCCGTCGTGGCCACGTACTCGTTCGACCTCGTCGCCGCCCCGCTCCTCATCATCCTGGCGTGGCGTGCACGCCCCCACTCGTGGCACGGTGCCGCCGCCCTGGCCTCGCTCGGACTGCTGGCCGGGTTCCGCCAGTCCGTCCTGCAGGCGTTCGCCCTGCTCGCCCTCGTCGCGGTGGTCGGCTCCGTCCGAAGGCTCCGCGAAGCGGCCACGGCCGCCCTGGCCGGGGTCGGTGCCGTCGCCGTCTGGTTCGTGCCCATGGTGCTCGCCCAGCCGGGAGGCGCTCCCGCGTGGATCCGGGCCACCCGGCTCGAGGCCCTGGGCGCCGTCCGGGCCACGTCGGTGCTCGACCACGCACCGGGCGGGGGGACCAACCTCGGGACCGTCGCCGCCTACACCACCCTGGCCTTCGCTCCCCTAGCCGCGCTCGCCCTCGTCTCCGGTGGGGTACTCGGCGTCCGGGCACTGGTGCGTGCCTCCCGGCGTCGGCCGGCCCCTCCGGCGGAGGTGACCGCTCCCGCCCGCGCACCCGGCGCCACCCACCTCATGGGCACCCCGACGGCCGACCACCGAGGGAGGCCGTCGTGGGTCCGGCCGTGGTACCAGTCCCGGTCGGCCATCCTCACCGCGGCCATCGTCCCTCCGCTGGCCATCGTGGCCTTCGTGCAGTTCGCCAAGGGCGGGTACCTGCTCGCCTACCTGCCGGGTGCGGTCATCGCGCTGCTCCTCGTCCCCGCCGCGCTCCTCGGGGGGCGCACCCCCGGTCCGGGCGGCCCCGGCCCCGACGCCGGCGGATCCGGCACCGGCGGCACCGGCGGCGCGTGGACCTGGCGGGCCGTGGCCACCCTCGCCGTGGTGGCGATCGCCGCGGTCGGCGCCGAGCGCTTCCTGACCGGAACGGGCGTCCTACCGGGGACAGCTTCGACGGCGGCGCACGGGCTGTGGCTGACCCAGGCCCGCTACCAGGCCCCGTACCCGGACACGAGGGCGACCATCCGCTCGGCCGACGCGTTCGATGCCGGGCTCGCCGCGCTCGGGCCCCGCCTCCACCCCGACCGCGACGTCCTCGTCCTCGACTCGGTCGACGGGGGGACCACCTACTACCGCAACGCCGGGTGGGCGCTGCCGCTCGACCGCGTGACGTTGATCGTCCCCGGAGCCGCCATCTACAACGAGCGGTCCGGCTCCCTCTACTACACGGCGGCCAGGACGGTCCCGGTCGGGATCGGCGGCGCCGTCTACCTGATCGCACCACCCAGCCTCCCCGGCCTGGACCAGCTGGCCGAACGGGCCCAGGCCGTCCAGGTGCGCCTGAAGCGACCCATCGGCGACTACCTGGTCTGGAGGATCTCCCCGGGCGCACAGGTACTCGGGGTCCGGGTCGTGGAGGAGCGCGGGACCCGCCCGCTCGGTGCGGGCCTGGGAACCTGACCGGTACGCCTCGGCGCCGGACCCCCGTCGGCGGCGGCTTCCCGGCGTCCCGGACGTCGGCGCCCGGACTCCCCCGCTCCCCGACGTCAGCCGGTGGCACCAGGGGTCGACCCGGCCGACCCCCGGTGCCCCGCCCGTCCCACCACCGCCTCGACGAAGACCGCGTACCGGTCGATGACGTGGGGCCAACGGAAGTGGGCGTCGACATAGGCACGGCCCCGGTCCCCCAGTCCCCGGCCGAAGGAGCGGTCGGCGACCAGGCGGTCGACGGCCACCTCGAACTCGCCGTAGCCGTCGAAGCTGACGCCACCGCCCGACCGCCGGCAGTGCTCCACGGTCGCCGCGCAGCCGGCGTTCACGAGCACGGGCGTGCGGGCGCTCCACGCCTCGGCGACGACCAGCGAGAACGCCTCCCACGGCGACGGCGACACGAGTGCCACCGCGCCGGACAGGAGCTCCCACTTCTCCCCGTCGGACACGGGTCCGAGGACGTCGGTCTCGGGGTGCGCCGGCGGGGCGTCCACCACCGGTCCGGCCAGCACCAGGCGGAGCGGCCCGGGGCGGCGCTCCTTGTACCGGGCGAAGAAGCCGGCCAGCAGCGAGGTGCCCTTGTGGCCGTCCACGCGTCCGAGGCACACCAGGTACGGGGCGTCGGGCACGGTCCCTGCGGCACCGGGTCGTCCGTCCGGCCCGCCGGCGTCGGGGTCGTCGACACCGAGGCCGAGCAGGAGCTGGTGGTGGCTGGCCACCGGGAACGTGCGCTCGACCAGGCGGCGCTCGGCCGCGGTCTGGAACACCAGGGCGTCGGCCGCGGCGAAGACCCGGGGGAAGACCGGGAGGTGGAGGGCGGGCTCGTCGTGGGCCGCCGGGTGGAGGATGGTGGGCGCGGCCACCCGGTCGATGACCCGCACCGTCGGGTAGTACAGGTACGGGTAGAAGACGAGGGCGTCGGCCTCCCATCCGACCGCGGCCTCGGCCAGGTCGACGCTCACCGGGCCCTGCAGGTCGATCCAGCGCTCGGCGTCGGCCGCCGACGCGGCGCCCGGGTCGGCGAGGAGCGCGGCGGACAGCGGGTGGAAGGACGGGTCCCGGCCGGCCGCCGAACGGAAGCGGACCACCCGCACCCCGTGGACCCACGACTCGCCTTCGGGATAGACGTCGTCCCACGTGACGAAGTCCTCGGCGCACGAGGTGAGCACGTCCACCTCCCAGCCACGCTCGGCCACGAGGTGCTCGGCCAGGAGGCGGGCCGCCGTCTCGGCTCCCCCGATGATGGCGGGCCCGTAGCGGGGCACCACGAACGCCACCTTCACCTCGGCGACCCGCCCGTCCGTCGCATCCCGTCACCGACCACGGCGAACGCCCCGACCGCGTCGACCGCCCCCGGAAGCCGTCACGCGGCGCAGGCGGCCTCGAGGGCGGCGACGAACCCGTCCTGGACCCTCGGCAGGGCGAACCGGTCGACGCGTTCGGCGGCCGCCAGGGCCAGCTCGTGGCGCAGCCGGGCGTCGTCCACCACCCGGTGGACGGCGGCGGCCACCCGGGCCGGCTCCTTGTCGGGCAGGATCAGGCCGGCCTGCTCCACCGTCCCGGGCACGGCCGTGCTCTCCCAGGACACGATCGGGAGCCGGTGGTACATCGACTCGAGCAGCGGAACGCAGAATCCCTCGTGGTTGGACAGGCACAGGAAGACGTCGCACCCGGAGTAGTAGGCGATGAGCTCCTCGTGGGTGACCGAGCCGGCCATCTCGACGGCCTCGGCCAGTCCCAGCTCGTCGGCGAACCGCAGGACGGCGTCGCGGTACTCCTCGCTGATGGCGCCGCCGACGATGTGGAGGCGGGCCTTCGGGTCGTAGATGCGGCGGTAGGCGGCCAGCGCCTTGACCAGGTCGTGCTGCCCCTTGTGGGGCGAGACCTTGCCCACGAAGAGCAGGTCGGCACCGCCGCCGGCACGCAGGCGGGCGAGGCGTGCGGCCAGCACGGGGTCGGCCGACCCGGTGAAGTCCTCCGGGTCGATGAGCAGCGGGACGGTGGTGGTCGACCGGTAGCCGGCGTCGCGCAGCTCCCGCTCGTTGAAGCCCGAGTCGGCGATGGCGAATTCGGTCACCGGGGCCAGGTCGCGGAGCTGGGCCCGGCCCCACCGCACCTCTTCCCCAACGGCCGGGATCCAGGCCTCCAGCAGGTCCGCCGGGGTGATGTTGTGGTAGTTGACGAACTTCCGTTCGGGCCGGTCGCGGAAGACGTCCGCCACACCGCTCCCGATCGACAGGTGGTACAGCAGGACCCTTCCGGTGGTCGACGGGTCACCGATGCGGGTGATCGGATACCCCTCGTCGAGGCGGTCCGCCGAGGCGTTGCCGTAGAAGATGTCCGACCGGTAGCCACGGGAGCGCAGCAGCTCCCGGAGCTGCATGACGTGGCCCCCGATGGCGTCCCGACTGGCGAGGGTCGGGATGACCTGGTCGATCCGGGTGACGGCGGTCACGCCGTCGACTCCTCCCAGCCCGGGAGTGCGAGGGGGGAGAACTCGGCGCCCACCGACGGCACCTCGCCCGTGTGGCCGGTCGAACGGTGCCGGAAGCTCACGTCGAGGGGCAGCCGGACCCGTCCGGTCGAACGGCCCGGGTTGGCCACCTCGAATTTGGTGACCTGGTCCTTCCAGTCGAAGATGGCTGTCTCCGTGGCGCTCCGGACCCCCACGCTCACCGAATAGGTGCCGTCGAGGAGCGGGACCTCCGGGAAGTGGAACCGGACGATGCCGCCGCCCTCGGGCACCTCGATGGCGCACATCGGGTCGTCGGGGTCCGAGGCGAAGACCAGTTCGTTGGCGTCGTCGTGGATGGCGATGGTCGCCATGGCGTTGGGCACCGGTGCCAGGCTGTCGAGGTCGGCGGTGATCGTCAGCGACTCGCCCGGGTACAGGTGCAGGCGGTCGCCGCTGCCGCCGTGCTCGGCGTGGACGGCACCGATGGCCAGCACGTTGCCCTCGATGCCCCCGGACTCGGACCCCTCGAGGGTGCCGACGCCCAGCAGGTCGGCCAGGAAGACCCGGATGCCCTCGCCCGGTTCGTCGATGGTGATCACCCTGCCGTGGTTCATCACCATGACCCGGTCGCTGTTCTGGCGCATCACGTCGGTGGCGTGGCTCACCACCACGATGGTGCGACCGTCGCGCTGGAACCGCTTGATGTGGTCCAGGCACTTGCGCTGGAACGAGGCGTCGCCGACCGCGAGCACCTCGTCCACCAGCAGCACGTCGGGTTCGACGTTGACGGCCACGGCGAACCCCAGCCGCACGTACATGCCCGACGAGTAGAACTTCACCTGGTTGTCGATGAACTCCTCGAGCTCGGCGAAGGCCACGATCTCGTCGAAGCGCTTCTCGATGTCGGCCCGGGACAGCCCCAGCAGCGACCCGTTCAGGTAGATGTTGTCGCGGCCCGACAGCTCGGGCTGGAACCCGGCGCCGAGCTCGAGCATGGCGGCCAGGCTGCCGCGGACCCGGATCTCACCCGAGGTCGGCTTGAGGATGCCGGCGATGCACTTGAGCAGCGTCGACTTGCCGCACCCGTTGCGGCCGAGGATGCCGAACGTCTCCCCCTGCAGGATGTCGACGTTGACGTCCTGCAGGGCCCAGAACGGCGTGTAGGGCATCTTGCCCCCGTGGATCACCCGCTCCTTGAGCGACGTGTGCTTCTCGCTGTACAGCTTGAACTGCTTGGAGATCTCCCGGATCTCGATGGCGACGGTCACGGCTCAGAGCTCCTCGGCGAAATTGCCCTCGAGCCGTCCGAACACGACGAGCGCGAGGAGGAAGAGTCCGGTGCTGACGGCGAGCACGATGCCGAGGAGCGCTCCGTACTGTCCGGGTCCCCACGCAGGGAGGATGTGGAACACGGTCCCGTTGAAGGTGTACTGCGTCTTTCCGTAGATGGCCCGTTGGAATGTCATGACGATCGGGGTGACCGGGTTGGCCAGGTAGACGTACTTCATCCAGATCAGGTGCGGGTACTTGGCGAGCTGGCCGGAGATCTGACCGAAGGTGTACACGATCGGCGTACCCCAGAACCACGCCATCAGCAGCACCTCGGTGAGGTGCTGGGTGTCCCGCAGGTAGACGTTGACGGCCGACAGGAAGATGGACACCGCACCCGTGAAGACGATGAGCGACACCAGTGCCAGCGGGAGGAGGCCCACGTAGTCCCAGTCCGGGGCCACTCCGGTCAGGACCAGTGCCAGGAGAAGGACCACCACCTGGATGGCGAACATCACCATCGCCACCCCGACGACCGACAGGGCGAGCAGTTCGCGTGGGAAGGCGACCTTCTTGACGATGCCGGCCTTGCCGACGACGACCGAGGTCGCCGCCATCGCTGCACCGTTGAACAGGTTCCACACGAGCAGTCCGGCGAACAGCCAGATGGCGAAGTTCGGCTGACCGCTCCTGGCGATGATCTTGAAGACCACGTAGTAGATCAAGAGCACGAGGGCCGGATTGAGCATCGACCACAGGTAGCCGAGCACCGAGCCCTTGTACTTGACCTTGAGCTCGGTCCGGGTGAGCAGCGCCAGCAGGTCGCGGTTCGCCCACAGGTCCTTCAGACGCTGGCCGAGCTGGACCTTGCCGTTGACGACCGTGATGCGGTCGTTGCTCTGGCCCGGTACGAACCGGGTGCTCCCACCGATGACGCTGGGCCGCCCGGGCTCGGAGCCCGCGGACGCCGGCTCGTCGATGCCGAGGCTCATCAGGTGGCGGACCCCGACCCGGCAGTCGAGGCCGGCAGGACGTCCTTCTGGATCACCTCGTCGATGAAGCCGTACTCGCGGGCCTCTTCGGCGGTGAACCACCGGTCACGGTCGGAGTCGGCCTCGATCCGTTCCACCGGCTGCCCGGTGTGGAAGGCGATCCGCTCGGCCAGCATGCGCTTGAGGTAGATGATCTGCTCGGCCTGGATGGCGATGTCGGAGGCCTGGCCCTGCATGCCACCGGACGGCTGGTGCATGAGGATCCGGCTGTGCGGAAGGGCGAACCGCTTGCCGGGGGTGCCCGCGCACAGCAGGAATTGGCCCATCGACGCGGCCAGCCCCACGCAGATGGTGCGCACGTCGCACCGCACGTACTGCATCGTGTCGTAGATGGCCAACCCGTCGGTGACCGAACCGCCCGGCGAGTTGATGTACACGGAGATGTCGCGCTCCTGGTTCTCCGCCTCGAGCAGGATGAGCTGGGAGCACACCAGGTTCGCCGTGTTCTGGTCGATGGCCGAGCCGATGAAGACGATGCGCTCCTTCAGCAGGCGCTGGAAGATGTCGGACCCGGGTCCGACGTCGACGCCGGTCTTCATCTCGGGTGCCCCGGAGGTCACTCCGGACAGAGCGGCGGGCGACGTGGGGAAAGGGGAATCCATGAGGGAGGAGCCTAGTGGGTGGTGGGTGTCCCGGGACGCACGGGGGTGCCCTGCGCCGGCCGTGCCGCACCCGGTCGGGCACCGGCGGCGACCTCCCGCAGCGCCTGGACCAGGTCGGCCCCGGCGTGGTCGAGGCCGAGCGCGCCGGGCCGGGCCCGTCCGGCGGCCACCAGTGCCTCGCGGCGGGCCGGGTCGCCGAGCAGGTCGGCCACCGCGTCGGCCACCGTCCGGGGACCCTTGCGCTCGAGCAGGACGCCGGCGTCGCCGACCACCTCGGCCACGGCCCCGGCGTCGTAGGCGACGATCGGGAGCCCCTGCGCCATGGCCTCCACCAGGGGGACACCGAAGCCCTCGTGCTCCGAGAGCATCACCAGCACGTCGGCCGCCCGGTACCGGGCGGCGAGCTCGCCGGGGCTCAGCTGGGTCGTGAACTCCACCGCCCCGGACAGCCCGAGGTCGGCGGCGAAGCGCCGGAGGGCGGCGGCGTAGTGGGGCTCGGTCGGTCCCCCGACGATGGTGAGGTGGGCGTCGGGGGCCGTCGACGCCCGCGCCACGAACAGTGCGGCGATCGTGTCCTGGTGGGCCTTGTTGGGGGCGAGCCGTCCCACCGACAGCCACCACGGTCCGCCGGCGGCCGCCCGGCGGGCCAGCACGGCCGCGGCATCGGGGTCGGGGGGGACCGGGGGCAGGGCGACGTTGACGACCGGAACCACCCGCGTGGCGGGGCAACCGGCGGCGCGCAGCTCGGCCACGTCGAACTCGGACACCCCGATCCCGAGGACGCACCGCGGGGCGAGTTCGGCGAGCTCGCGGACGGCCGCCTCCTGCATGCGGGCGATGCCGTTGTTCCACCGGGCGAAGAACGGGGCCGGGGTGATGCTGTGGTAGTTGAGCACCACCGGTTCGGGGCGGCGGGCCAGCCAGCGCGTCATGTCGGACCGGGTGGCCACCTGGTAGACGAGGACGTCCCCGGGGACGGCGTCGCCCTCGTAGTCGCGGTAGGGCCGGGTCTCGTCGACCGTGTCGGGATCGGGCAGCTCGGTGTAGATCGTCGACGGCACCCCGGCGGCGAGCAGCAGGCCGCGCAGGGACCGGGTGTGCTCCCCCACCGCGTCGCGCCGGTGGAGCATGGGCACCATCAGGTGGATCCCGGGGCCCGGGGGGACGCCCGACGCGCCGGCGTCGGGTCGGCGGGCGGTCACCGGGACCGCCGGGCGACGACGGCGTGCACCTGCCCGTTCCCGTCCAGGTGCACCTCGGGGTCGACCAGTCCGAACCGGGGCAGCACCTCCGACCACGTCTCCGGATGGAGCGGGCGCCCGGGCAGCAGGTCGCGGACGGTCGGTTCGAGCGCGGCGTCCCAGGCGCCCTGATCGGTGACCAGGAGCACCAGGACCCCGCCCGACGCCAGCGCACGTGCGGCCCCGGACACCAGGTCGACCTTCCCGTCCAGGGGGACCCGGTCGACGCACCCCGACAGCACGACCCCGGACCGGCCGGCGACGGGGAGCCGACCGAGGTGCTCCACCACGTCGGCGACCGACACCCGGACCTGGCCCGGACGCCCCGCCGGCGCGTCGCGGACGGTCCAGGCCAGGGCCGCCCGGGGGTCGACCGCGTCCACGTCCCCTCCGGCCGCGGCCACGGCGTCGACGATGCTGCGGTCCCCGAGCTCGCCGACCACCACGGGCCGGTCGGCCGGCTCCCCCAGCCACGGGCCGACCGCGTCGGCCCACGTCGACACGTCCGGCACGGGCAGGGCCAGGTCGGCCGGGCGGATGCCCAGGGGGTCACCGGCGGCCTCCAGGCGCTCCACCCGGGCCGACAGGAACCGGAGCGCGTCGAACACGGCCGTGTCGACCGGAACCGTCCGGCGCACGTCGTCGACGATCCGCTGCGCGTACTCGGTCAGCTCCTGGGCCAGCGCCGTGATCACATCACCGAGCACCCGCTCGCCGGCGCGGGCTCCCCGGCCCCGGTCCCACAGGTCGGCGGGCAGCCCGTGCCAGGGCTCGACCCAGGTCCCCCGGTCGTCCGGCGACGACAACCGGCGCATGGCGTCGTCGAACCCCCACCGGACGGTGCCCTGGGGCGCCAGCCGCTCGAAGGCCTCGAGGAGCTCCCGCTCGCCATCGGCCGGCTCCCCGGTCCCCTGGTCGGCCGGCTCCCCGGACCCGCTTGCGTCGTCAGTCACGGCCACCACTCTCCCGCGCGTAGGGGGTCCCGCCCACCGGGACCTCGAGCCGTTCCGTACGCAGCGGTGCCGTCGGACCCCGGGCCGAGACCTCGGTGACGAACGCCGTGTACCGGTCGATGATGGCCGGCCACGAGTAATTGCGCACCGTGTACTCGCGTCCGGCGTCGCCCAGCGCCGCACGCAGCCCCGGTTCGGCGGTGAGCCGGTCGACCGTCGCCTCGAAGCTCCGGTAGGAGTCGAACCACAGTCCCCCGCCCGACCGGGTGCAGTGCTCCATCGTCGCGGCGCACGCGCCGTTGACCAGCACGGGCACTCCCAGCGTCCACGCCTCCAGCACGACGAGGGAGAACGACTCGTAGGCCGACGGCGTCACCATGACCTGCGCGCCGGCCAGGATGTCCCACTTGTCGGATTCGGACACGGTGCCCGTCACCACGATGTCCGGATGGTCGGGGGCTGCGGCCGACACCGGTCCGACGAAGGCGAGCGCCAGGTCACCCGGGCGGCGGGCCTTGTACTCGGCGAAGTAGTCGGCCAGCATCCCGCAGCCCTTGTGTTCGTCGACCCGGCCCAGGTAGCACAGGTACGGGCGGTCGCCCAGGCCCAGGATCGCGCCACCGGGTCGCCCGGCACCGGCCGGGTCGTTGACACCCAGGCCGAGCACGGTCTGGGGCCGGGCACCGATCCGGAACACGTGCTCCATGAGGTCCCGCTCGGCACGGGTGTGGTACACGAACCCGTCGATGTCCCGGAAGCTGCGGCGGAACGCCGGCAGGTAGAGCGCCGGCTCGTCGTGGGCGGCGGGGTGGAGCACCACGGGCGCCCGGGCCACGGCGACGGCGTCCACGGTGGTGGCGAAGAGATAGGGGTAGCAGGCGATCACGTCTCCGTCCGAGGCGGCCACGGCGTCGACCAGGTCCGGGCACATCGGGCCGTTCAGGGCGACCCATCTCCGGGCGTCGGCCAGCGACGCCGCCTGCGGTGCGACCCGCAGGCGGGCATCGAGCTCGAAGTACTCCAACGTGCGCTGCGAGGCCGTCTCGAAGCGGCGCACGGTGACCCCGTTGACGACCGACGTGCCCGGGGGCTCCGTGTTCGCCCAGGTGAGGTGGTCGAGTGCGCAGCTCGTCAGCACCTCCACCTCCCAGCCGGGCCGCACGCACAGGCGCTCCGCCAGCATGCGTGCCGCGGTCTCGGCGCCGCCGATGACCTCGGTCCCGTAGCGGGGCGTCACGAAGACCAGCTTCATGCCACCTCCCGGGCGCGGTCGGACACCCGCCCGAGCGCCTCCACGAACCGTCGCCGGATGCCGGGTGCGGCGAAGTCGTCCAGCCGCCGGTGGCCCGCGGCCACCAGACGCCCGGTGAGCTCCGGATCGCGACGGATCCGGTCGATGGCCGCCGCCACCGTCGCCGGGCGGGCGGTGCGCAGGAGCAGTCCGGCGTCGGCAAGGGTCTCCCCCACCGCGCCGGCGTCGAGCGCCACGATCGGCGTGCCGGCGCGCATCGCCTCGAGCAGCGGGATGCAGAACCCCTCGTGGCGGGACAGGCACACGAACACGTCGGCGTCGTCGTACCAGGCCGCCAGCTCCGCGGCGGTCAGACCCTCGCCGTGGTGGACGGCGTCGGCCAGCCCGAGCTCGGCCGCGAACGCGAGCACGGCGGCGACGTAGTCCGGGGTGACCGACGGGCCCACCAGGTGGAGCCGGGCCCGCGGGTCGTAGAGGCGGCGGTAGACCCACAGCGCCCCGACGAGATGTTCGTGGCACTTGTTCGGCGAGATCCGCCCGACGAAGAGCAGCACGGTTGCGTCCCCGTGCCGGGCGGCCAGCCGCTGCCGCTCGGACGGGTCCACCACGCCGCCGTCGACCTCGAGGTCCACCAGGATGGGGACGACCTCGGTCGTCGGGCACCCGAGGGCGGCGAGCTCGCGGGCGTTGAACGCGGAGTCGGCGATCCCGAGCACGGCGCGCGGGGCGAGCGCCGCCACCTGCCGGTGGGCCAGCGCGACCTTGGCCGCGGTGTGCTCCTCCCACCCGGTGTAGAACGACTCGGGGGTCACGTTGTGGTAGTCGAGCACCAACGGCTCGTCACGGCCGAGCAGGAAGTCGGCGACGGGCGACGACGTGCCCAGCTGGTACAGGAGGACGTCACCCGGACGGGCCCGGCCGGGATACCTCTCGAAGTACAGGGCTTGGTCCCGGAGTTCGTCGTGGGCGGCCTCGACGTAGATGTCGGAGTCCCATCCCACGGAGCGGAAGGCGTCACGCAGCGCCCGGGTGTGGTCGCCCGTGGCGTCCCGGGGGAGGAGTGCCGGCACGAATTGGTGGACGGCGGTCACCGCTCCCGCGTGGCCACCACGAGGTACTCCGTCGGCCCGAGCAGCAGTTCGTTGAGCGCGTCGATGGCCGCGTTGACCGCGCCCGCGTCCGGGCCCCCCGGATCCACGTGCCCGAGTGTGCGGTCGGCACCGCCCCGCACGGCCTCCGCCACGGCGAACCCCCGCGACCCCAGCAGATGGGCCCACGTCTCGGCGTGGAGGGGCCGGCCCGGCGCCAGGTCCCGGACGACGGCCGGGACCGAGGCCGCCCAGCCCTCGGGCGTCGTCGAATGCAGGACCAGGGTTCCGCCGACGGACAGACGGGTGGCGACCAGCTCCAGCAGGTGCTCGCGCTCGTTCGGCCGGAGCCACTGCAGCGACCCGGTGAGCACGATGGCGCCGAGGGCCTCGCCGGCGACCACCCGGAGGTGGTCGACGATGCCCTCGGCCCGCACGTCCAGCCCCCGGGCCAGCGCCGGCTCGAGCACGAGGTCGGAGGGATCGACCCCGTAGGCGTCGACGCCGGCCGCGCCCAGGGCGTCGAGCAGCGCTCCATCGCCGCAGTCGGCGACCAGCACGCGGTCGGTCGTGCCACGGACGGCGTCGACCGCGGCCGCCGACCACCAGCCGCCGCCGGGGTCGGCGGCGGGGACGGCGTCGGCGGGCAGGTCCGGCGACCGGTGGGTCTCCACGGCCGCTTCGAGGGCCTCGACGTGATCGACCACGACGTGGAACATGCGCGAGACCGACCAGGCGAACTTCACGATCTGGGCGACCACGAAGTCCATGTACCAGCCGAGACCCTTGCGGATCATCCGCTTGACGTAGCTCCCGACCGCCTTGTTCGACGCGGTCGGCACGGCGATGTCGACGTAGGCCGACCCGTCCACGAGGGCGAGCGTCTCGCGCAGGCGGGCCCGCCCCTGGAGGCCGACCGGCGAGAACTCCAGGAACAGCTCGTCGAGCTCGGCCTCGAGCCCCGCCGGGAGGTCGCCGGACGCACGGCGCCGGCGGACCTCTGCGTCGATCTCCGCCATCACCTCGTCGAGGTAGCGGACGCGCTCCGACGTGTCGCCCACGGCACCCTCGGCCGGCCCGGGGGCGTCGGGCGTCACGGGAGACGGGGCGGAGGACGAGGTCGGCACAGGGCGACTATAGCCAGGGGTCCCCCGGGGTCCCGTGAGCCACACCGCCGCCGGGACCACGGCTCAGTAGGCTGCGTCCACGCGGGCGTGGCGGAATCGGCAGACGCGCCGGGTTTAGGTCCCGGTCCCTTCGGGGGTGGAGGTTCGAATCCTCTCGCCCGCACACTCTCGCCCGCACCGAGATCGCACCGACCGGGCCGGTGCGACGGTCCCCTCGGGTCGCCCGACGCGGGCCGGCTGGCACGGGTCCGTCCACGGGTGTTCACTGTGTCCATGCCCTTGGACGGTGTGTACGAGCCCAGTTCGGCGCAGTGGGTGCGCGACCAGGTGGAGCGGTACGAGTCGTCCGGCGGGACCGAGGGCACGACGCTCCTCGACACCGGACTCCCCGTCGTGATCGTCACCCACCGGGGCGCGGCCACGGGCAAGCTGCGCAAGACGCCCCTGATGCGGGTCGAGCACGACGGCGTCTACGCCCTGGTCGCCTCCCAGGGCGGCGCACCGACGCACCCGCACTGGTACGCCAACCTCCTGGCCGATCCCCACATCGAGCTGCAGGACGGACCGGAGCGACGGGACCGGGTCGTCCGCCAGGTCGAGGGCGACGAGCGGGCCCGGTGGTGGGAACGGGCCGTCGCCGCATACCCGCCGTACGCCGAGTACCAGGAACGGACCGACCGGGTCATCCCCGTCCTGGTCGCCGAGGTAGGAACCGGCTGAACCGGTCCCCCACCCCTCGCCCTCGGCCCCTTCAGCCTCCGCCGTCGACGGCGACGACCTGGCCCGTGACGTAGCCGGCGGCCGGGGACACCAGGAACCGCACCACGTCGGCGACGTCCTCGGGTCGGCACACCCGGCCGAACGGGGAGGCGGCGTCGAGTGACGAGATGTCGTCGACCCCCATCATGCCCTTGACGAGGCGTCGCCCCATCTCCGTGTCGACGAGGCCCGGGGCGACCACGTTGGCGTGGATCCCGTGGGGCCGCTCCTCCTTGGCCAGGGTGAGGGCGAGCGCCTCGAGCGCCACCTTGGCCATGGTGTACGGGGCGGACCGGGCCGCGACGTGGCGCGCCGCCACCGACGAGATGAAGACGAGGTCGCCCCGGGGACGTTCGCGCATGGCCGGCAGCAGCGCGCCGCACAGCTGGAAGGCGCCGTACACGTGGGTCCGCATCAGCCGGTCCACTTCGGAGAGGGGGGTGTCGGCAACCGTGCTCCCCCGGCTGGCGACGCCCGCGTTGCACACGAGCAGGTCGACCGGACCGAGGTCGGACGAGACCGCCTCCGCCAGCCCGGCGACGGCGTCGGGGTCGTCGATCGATGCAGCGAACGCCGCACCACGGCGCCCGACGGCCTCGATGTCGGCCACGGTGGCGGCGGCCGAGTCGGCGTCCCTCCGGTAGTTGACCGCCACGTCGCAACCGTCGGCGGCGAGGGCGAGGGCGATGGCCCGCCCGATCCCGCGCCCCCCTCCGGTGACGAGGGCCGTGCGGCCCGCCAGCGGGGCGTCGGGTGCGGCGGTGGGTGCGGCGGTGGCGCGTGCGCTCACGGTGGTGTCCTGTCTTGCGGAGGGGATGGCTTTCGGCCATGCTTCCCCGGTTCCGTCGCATCGTCAACGTGAGCGGCCGGACGATCGACCGCAGGTCGACGACAGCGCACATCCACACCCGTCCGATCCGCACCGGTCGGATCCACATCAGGAGGACACCCATGGGAATGCTCGACGGCAAGGTTGCCATCGTCACCGGCGCGGGCCGGGGCATCGGACGGGAGGAGGCCCTGCTGCTCGCCTCCGAGGGTGCGAAGGTCATCGTCAACGACGTCGGCGCGTCGCTCCAGGGCGAGGGCGGCGACAAGCACCCGGCCGAGGAGGTCGTGGAGCTGATCAAGGCCGGCGGCAGCGACGGCGCCGTCAACTCGTCCGACGTCAGCTCGTGGGAGGGCGCCAAGGCCCTCGTCGACCAGGCCGTCGACACCTTCGGCCAGCTCGACATCCTCGTCAACAACGCGGGCATCCTGCGCGACAAGATGTGCTTCAACATGGAGGAGTCCGACTGGGACGACGTCATCCGCGTCCACCTGAAGGGCCACTTCGCCCCCGCGCACCACGCCGCCGTCTACTGGCGGGGCCGGGCCAAGGCCGGCGAGGACGTCACCGGGCGCATCATCAACACGTCGTCCGAGGCCGGGCTGTTCGGAAACGCCGGACAGGCCAACTACTCCTCGGCCAAGGCCGGTATCGCCTCCCTCACCTGGGTGCTCGCCCGTGAACTCGGACGCTACGGGATCACCTGCAACTCGATCTCGCCGCGCGCCCGGACCCGGATGACCGAGAACATCTTCGGCGAGATGGCGAAGGCCGAGGGCGGCTTCGACAAGTTCGACCCGCGCAACGTGGCCCAGCTGGTGACCTTCCTGGCCACGGACGAGGCCGCAGACATCAGCGGCCAGAACTTCATCGTCTACGGGGGCGACATCTGGGCCATGGGGGGCTTCCACCCCGTCGGCGAGCTGCACCGCGACTCGATGTGGACGCCGGCCGAGCTGGCCGCCGCCAAGGGCGAGCTGTTCAAGAACGCCTCGTCGGGTGTGCCGCCCTTCAGCCTGGCGTGAGCCCCGGGCGGCCGAGTACGAGGTCGGCGATCCGTCCGTCCACACCGGAAGGCTCGCCCTCGTAGACGACCCGTCCCTTGCTGAGCACGGCCACGTCGTCGGCCAGTACCAGCGCCCGGTCCACGTGCTGTTCGATGAGCAGCAGCGAGGTTCCCGAGGCGAGCACCTGCCCGAGGGCCCCGTAGACCTCGTCGACCACCACCGGGGCCAGCCCGAAGGAGAGCTCGTCCACGACGAGGAGCTTCTGGCGCAGGACCAGCACCCGGGCCAGCGCCAGCATCCGCTGCTCGCCCCCCGACAGCGTCCCCGCCGACTGGTTGCGGCGCTCGCCGAGCCTGGGGAACGCCCCGTAGGCCCGTTCGAGGGCGTCCGGGACCCCGTGGCGGCCCAGCGGCCGCCGGAACGCCAGGGTGAGGTTCTCCTCGACCGAGAGCGAGGCGAACACCGAGCGCCCCTCGGTCAGGTGCGACAGCCCGAGGCGGGCGATCTCGTAGGCGGGACGGCCCGTGATGTCCCTGCCGTCGAAGCGGACGGATCCCCTCGTGGTGGGCACGAGTCCGGACACCACCCGCGCCACGGTCGACTTGCCGGCACCGTTGGCTCCGATCAGGGCCAGCGCCCGACCGGTCCGCACCTGCAGCGACACGTCGAACAGCGCCTCGTAGGGTCCGTACGCGGCGCTCACGCCGCGCAGTTCGAGTACCGGGGCACTGGCTCCCGGCACGTCCGGCACGGCCGTCCCACCGGTCGGGACGGTCACGCCGTGATCCCGAGGTAGGCCCGGCGGACCTCCGGGTCGGCCAGGACCTCGCCCACACCGCCGGTGGCGAGCACCTTCCCGAAGTTGAGGACGACCAGCCGGTCGACCGTCGACTCGACGAGCGCCAGGTCGTGCTCGACCAGCACGACGGCCACCCCCGTGCTCCGGCGGGTCTGGTCCAGGATGCGGGCCAGACGGGCCGTGTCGTCGGCGTCGAGGCCCGAGGACGGCTCGTCGAGCATGAGCAGCCGGGGCGCGCCCATCATGGACCGGCCGAGCTCGACCAGCCGGGCGTGTCCGAGGTCGAGGGTGTCCACCGGGCGACCGGCCAGGTCCGCCAGTCCGAGCAGGTCGAGGACCTCCCGCACGTGGTGCAGCTCGGCCGGCGTCGGGCCGCCGCGGTGGAGGAAGTCCCGCCAGATCCGCACCGTCCCGCTCGCCGCCTGCTCCGCCACCAGGAGGTGGTCGGCGACGGTCATCCCCTCGAAGAGCTCCATCCGCTGGAAGGTGCGCCCGATGCCGAGCCGGCTCCGCTTCCACACCGGCTGCCGGTCGATCCTCCGGCCGGCGAACACGACCGAGCCCTCGTCGGGCACCTCGAGCCCGAACAGGCAGTTGAACAGTGTCGTCTTGCCCGCTCCGTTCGGTCCGACGATCCCGACGGCCTCGCCCGGGGCGACCTCGATCCCGACGTGGTCGAGCGCCAGGATCCCCCCGAACCGCTTGGTGATCCCCGAGGCGACCAGCAGCGCGTCGTCGCTCATCCCGCGCCCTCGCCCGCCGGGACCGCGTGGGCACCGGTCACGGCGGTGCCGGTACCGCCGGTGCCGCCCGGCCCCGGTGTCGGACTGTGGGTGGCGGAGCGTGCCGCCCGCCGCCGGCCCACGAACTCGAGGGTCCTGGCCCCCAGGAAGTCGAGGAAGCCCTCGGGGTGCCGCGTGTAGCTGAGCGTGGCCAGCCCGAACAGGACGGCCACGAGCCCGGCGAACCGGCTGGGCAGGGTGGTGACGGCGACCTGCAGGGTGGCGTAGACGAGGCCGGCCACGAGTGCCCCGGCGATCGACCGGAGGCCGACGATGGCCACCACCACCAGGAGCACGGCGGAGATCTGGTAGCTGAACCCGTCCGGCGACAGCGAGCCCTCGAGTGAGCCGTAGAGCGCGCCACCCACGCCCGCCAGGGCGGCGGACAGTGCGAACACCAGGACCCGGAGACGGTAGACGTCCACGCCGACCGAACTGGCGGCGAGCTCACTCCCGCGCACGGCCGCCAGGTAGCGGCCCATCGTCCCGTCGCCCACCAGCTTCACCACGACGGAGGCACCGGCCAGGACGACCAGGGACAGCAGGAAGAACGGCTTGGCCGCCGCGAAGCTGACCGGGCCGGCGGACGGGCGGGGCACGGTGACGCCTCCGGCACCGTTCCCGATCCACGAGTTCGGGAACAGGATGTTGTCGGCCAGGAGGGCGAAGGCGAGCGTGGCGAGGGCCAGGGGCAGACCGGCCAGCCGCAGAGTCGGGAGGGCCACCAGCACGCCGAGGCCGGCGGCCAGCAGCCCGCCGGCCAGCATGCCGACGACCACGGGGAGGCCGACGTGGTTGGCGAGCTGCCCGGCGACGAACCCCCCGAGGCCGGCGAACGTGGCCTGGCACAGCGAGATCTGTCCCGTCATCCCGGTGAGCAGCGTCAGGGACAGGAAGACGACGGCGAACGCCACCCCCTGGTTCATGGTCAAGAGCCAGTCCGGGGGCACCCAGGTCACCGCCGACAGCACGGCGAGGCCTCCCACCGCCCACGCCAGGGTGGCCGTCGGACGGCGGGTGAGGAGCCCGGGATGCCTGTCGCCGGCGTCACCCCCCAGGCGCTGGTGCCACAGTCCGACGCTGCGCACCGTCCCGTCGTCGGCGGCCAGCGTGGACGCCGAGCGGTACCCCGAGGTGCCCCGCTCGACCGCCGAGGACGGCGGGTCGCAGGCGGACAGCGGGTCGTCGAGTTGGCGCTGCCGGGCGATCGGCAGGAAGACCAGGAGCACCACGAACGGGAGGGAGGGTCGCAGGCCGTTGGCGATCACGCCGGCCGGCATGTAGCCGACCACCACCTGCTGGGCCACGCCGAGGGCCAGACCGCCGACCAGGGCCAGCGGCAGGCTCGAGAACCGTCCGATGACCGCCCCGGCGATGCCCCACACCAGGAGGACGGTGAAGTTCTGCGGGTCGAGTTGCGAGTAGAGCGGTGCCAGCAGCACGCCGGCCAGTGCGGCCATCATGCTCGACAGGATCCACGCGAAGGCGCTGACCCGGCCGGCGTTGACCCCGGCCAGCTCGGTCATCCGGGGGCTCTCGACCACCGCGCGCATCTCGAGGCCGACCGGGGTGAACCGGAACAGGACGACCAGCACCCCCACCACGAGCACGGTGCAGGCGCTGATCGAGAGCTCAAGACCGCTGATCGGCACGGAGCCGAGGTGGAGGTAGACCCGCTGGGCGTCCCCCACGATGGCCGGTGGCGGGATGTCCGGCTCCGACCCGGCGATGATCAGCGCCACCTGCGGCAGGGCGATGAGGAGCCCGAGGGAGGGGACCAGCTTGACGAGTGGTGACGCGGTGCGGATCCGCCGGAACAGCAGCCGGTCGAGGATCACCCCCACGAACGGGCCGATGACCACGACGGCGATCACCCCGGCCGCCCACCGGGGCCAGTCGTCCTGGATCAGCGAGACGTAGGCGAGCGCCGAGACGAACGCCTGGGCCCCGAAGGCGAGGTTGAACACGCCGGAGGCCTTGTAGGTGAGCACCAGTCCGACGGCCATGAGGGCGAACACGCAGCCGAAGGGGACCCCGGGGACGGCGTAGTCGAGGAACTGGGTCACTTGCCCGGCACCCCCGGTTGCCGGGGCAGCGTCGTGACGGTGACCGACGAGGTGCGCGCCCGTCCGGTCTGGTCGTAGCACGAGTACACACTGGTCGGGGTGGTGAAGACCGGCACGAACCGGGTCCCCCTGGCCTGGACGTACGTCGTGCAGTCCAGGTCGTTCACGCCGGTGTGGGCGATCTTCCAGTTGACCGGCGGGTAGGCCCCGTCGGCCGTGAACGCCGTCAGCCGGTTGATGGCGCGCACCAGCGCGGTCCGGGTCACGTCGTTGCCGATGGCGCGCAGCCCCTGCACGAAGAGGTCGGCACTGACCCATCCGGCGAGCGCCGTACTCGACGGCGTCGTGCCGGGCGCATAGCGCCGGAGCGCGGCGTTGAAGGCGTCGATGCCCGGGTAGACGCCCGGGTGGAGTGCGGTGACCTCGAAGGGCGTCTGCTGCAGGAGGAAGTACACACCCTGGTAGGCCGATTCGTTGTTGTCGAGGATCCTGCGGTCGTAGCCGTCGAGCCAGTACTGCACCGTCGAGCCCATCCCGTGCTGCTGCAGCGTCTCGGACAGCTTGATGTTCCCGGTCGAGTCCATGCACGTGGCCACGAAGTCGACCCCGTTGCGCTGCATACGTGTGACGTCGGCGTCGAGGCTCGCCGCACCGTAGGGGATCGAGAAGTCGATCACCGGCGTGGCGATGTGGTACTTCTCCAGGCCCTTCACCACGGCGACGCAACCGCCCGACGACTGGGCCACGTTGTAGGCCAGGACGGCGGCCGTGCGGCGGTGCGTCTGCTGTGCCACGTAGGCCACCTGCGGCATGGGCAGGGACGACGCGACGTAGGAGCCTCCGGCGCCGAACATGGCCGGACCCGACCACTGGGCGTTGGTGTTCTCCTGGATGCCGAAGGTCGGCACCGCCTGCGAGCGCAGGATCGACGACCCGGTGAAGAACGGCGTCCCCACCCCCACCACGGCGAACACCTTGGACTGGACGAGGCGCTGCGCGGCGGCGGTGTCACCGGACGGGGACGTCCCGTCGTCGACCAGTGGCGAGTAGACGATCTTGCGGCCGTCGATCCCGCCCGCGGCGTTGACCCGGTCGAAGTAGACGGCGGCGCCGGTGGTGACCGGGGCGAAGCTCGACGCCGCGAAGCCGCTGAACGATCCCATGGCGCCGACCCGGATCGTGGTGGGTGTCACCCCGTCGGTGTCCCCGGCGTGGGAGACCGTGAGGACCGTGACGTTGGCGCACGAAGCCAGGAGGACGGACCCGGTCACCACCGTGGCGCCCAGGGCCGCCGCACGGGCGACCAGGCGGGACGTCCGGTGCGCAAGACGACGCCCTGGATCCACAGCCCTCCCCGGTGCTCACGCCGCGTCTCGACACGTACCCCGATCCGGGCGACCTGCGGCAAGGGGACCCGACCGCTGTCGACTGTACCGCCCGGGCGCGTCCGGCCGGGCGACGCACCCGGCCCGGCCGGTCAGGCCCTCGAGGGCACCTTCGCCGTCGCCTCGCCCACGACCTTCTCCTCGCCCTCCGCGTTGCGGAGCCGGACGTCGAGGTCGATCAGGTGGAGGTCGCCCTCGGTCCGTTTCCCGGTGACCACGACGGACGACCGGAGCTCCTCGTCGGGCCAGGTCTGGCGGGCGAACCGCACCGTGAACCGCGTGACGTTGCCGGGGCCGACGTAGTCCGTGATGGCCGTGCCGAGCAGGCCCATCGAGAACATCCCGTGGCCGAACACGCTGGGCTGGCCGGCGGCCGTGGCCTTGATCTCGTCGTGGTGCATGGGGTTGTAGTCGCCCGACGCCCCGGCGTAGGCGACCAGGTCGGTCCGGGTCAGCACGTGCGTCCGGACCGGAGCCTCGTCCCCCTCGGTCACGTCCTCGTAGTAGAGCGCTGCGTCAGCCATTCCCTCGTCCTCCGTCTCCCGGGCTCGTCCCGGACCGATACCGCACGTCCACGATCGCACGCGTGACGGCGGCCCGGCCAACCCGGGCGCGGGTCGCCGCCCGGAACGCTCCCGGTCCGGGTCCCACCGCGCTCAGTGACCCGGCTCGGGGTCGCGCGGCAGGCCCAGGAGCCGCTCGCCGATCACGTTCCGTTGCACCTCGCTGGTCCCTCCGGCGATCGTCATGCACTTCGACTGCAGCACCATGTAGGCGGAGAACGCGGCGTCCCCCTCGGTGACCGCTCCCTCGGGACCGCACAGGTCGAGTCCGAATTCGTGCACCCGCTGGTCGAATTCGGCGCCGACCAGCTTGCGGACGCTCGACTCGGACCCCGGCTGGAGGCCGCCGACCGAGCGCAGGGTCGCCCGCATCCCGAGCTGGGCGAGCGACTGGGCCTCGGCCAGCAGGTGGCCGAGCCGGTCGAGCGTCACGGGGTCCTGGAGCCCGGCATCCGCCGCCACCCGCGCCAGCACACCCTCGAGCGCGCCGCCGAAGGCCGAGTCCGTCGAGAGGGACACCCGCTCGTTGGCCAGGGTGGTCCGGGCCAGGCCCCACCCACCGTGGACCTCGCCCACCACGCACTCGTCGGGGACGAAGCAGTCGTCGAGGAACACCTCGTTGAAGAGCGCGGCGCCGGTGATCTCCCGCAGGGGACGGATCTCGATGCCGGACGAGGCCATGTCGACCAGGAAGTACGTGATGCCCCGGTGCTTCGGCGCGTCCGGATCGGTCCGGGCCAGGCAGATCCCCCAGTGGGCCCGCTGGGCCACCGACGTCCACACCTTCTGGCCGGTCAGCGACCACCCGCCGTCGACCCGTGTCGCACGCGTCGACAACGAGGCCAGGTCGGACCCGGCTCCCGGCTCGCTGAACAGCTGGCACCAGATGTACTCGCCCCGCAGCGTCGGGCCCACCCATCGCTCGGCCTGCTCCGGCGTCCCGTGGGCGATGATGGTCGGGAGGGCCCAGGCGGCGACCGCCAGGTTCTGCCGCTTCAGTCCCGCCTCGGCACACACCTGGTCGATGACCAGCTGCTCGACCGCCCCCGCGGCGCGGCCCCACGGCGCCGGCCAGTGCGGGGCCAGGAGGCCGTGGTCGGCCAGCGCCCGGCTCTGCTCGGCCGTGTCCTCGAGGGCGGCGATGCCGGCCACCAGCGTCCGGAGATCCGCCCGCAGCGTCTCGGCCTCGGGGGGCAGGTCGACGGCCAGCCGGCGACGCCGTCCGGCCAGAGCCAGGCGGGCCGACCCGGCCCGCAGGGGGGCCGTGCCCCCGACGAGCTGGCGCAGCGTGGTGGCCCGCCGCAGGTGGACGTGGGCGTCGTGCTCCCACGTGAAGCCCATCCCGCCCAGCACCTGGATCACACCCTTGGCCGCCTCGACGTAGCCGTCGAGCGCCAGGGCGGCCGCCAGCTGGACGCTCAGGCTCCCCGGAGCGGTCTCGTCACCGGCTTCCGGGTCCGTTCCGGCACCGAGGGCCAGCGCCGCGTCCCACGTGGCGGCGACCCCCTGCTCCACGGCCACGAGCATGTCGGCCAGCCGGTGCTTCACCCCCTGGAACTGACCGATCGGCCGCCCGAACTGCTCGCGGGTGCGGGCGTGCTCGGCGCCGGTCCCGACGCACCAGCGCGCGCCGCCCACGGCTGCGGCCGACAGCACCACGAGTGCGAGGTCGCGGACCAGGCCGGTCGTCGCCCCGTCGAGCACCCGCTCGGGCGCCACGCGGGCCCCCGCCACCGACCATGCCGCGCACGGGCGGGTCGGGTCGAAGGACGGCAGCGCCGTCACCGAGTCGGCGTCACCCCGTTCGAGGAGGATCCAGCGGTCGGCGCCGTCCACGCGGGCCGCCGCCAGCACGTGGGTGACGACGGCGCCGTGCACCAGTGGGCGCACCGTCCCGGTCACCCGGAGGGTGCCGTCGTCCTCCCGGGTGCCGGCGAGCCCCGACGGGGCGACGGGCGACCCGTCGACACCCGCCGTCGGGAAGCTGAGCCCCGCGGTCAGGGTCCCGTCGGCCAGTCCGGGCACGATCCGCTTGGCCAGTGCGGGCCCGCCGGCGGCGGCGACCACTCCGGCCACGACCGCCGTCGTGTCCCACGGGCCCACGGCGGCGGCGCGACCGAGTTCCTCGGCCACGACGGTCAGCTCGACCAGACCGGCGCCCTGGCCGCCGAACTCCTCCGCCAGATGGATGCCGAGGAGACCCTGCCCGGCCAGCTCCCCCCAGTACGCCGGGATCGCGTCGTCTTCGGCGTCGAGCGCCGTGCGCACCGCGCCGGCCACGTCGCGGGCCTCGGCCCACCCCTGGACGGCGGCGCGCAGCTCCTCGTGCTCCTCCTCGATCCCGATGGCCACGGGTCAGGCCCCGAACAGGTGGAGCACGTGGTCGAGCGAGAGCACGGCCCAGGACCGGGTGCCCAGGGCCACGGCGGCGGCGAGGATCATCATCAGGTTCTGCCCCTGCTCGGCCCAGTCGCTGATCATGAGCACGAAGTAGAGGAGGTTGAGGAGGATGCCGGCCACCAGGGCCACGGGCGTCAGGAGGCCGAGGACGAGGCCGAGCCCGAGGGCGAGCTCCGAGAAGACCACGACGTAGGCCATCGGGATGGGATGGGGCCGGACGACCTTGTCGAAGCCGGTCTTGACGAAGCCCCACTTGTGCTTCTCGGCGACCGAGCCGCCCCATTCGATGCCCGAGCCCCGCTTGAGCCAGCCACCCAGGTCCTTGTGGGCGAAGCTCTTGAGCCACCAGGCGCCGAGGCCGATGCGGAGCACGGCCATCCAGTACGCGTACTGCGTGGCGGTCAGCAGGTCGGTGGACGTGGCGGTGAGGTGCACGGCTCGTTTCTAGCATCCCGGGGCCTGGAAACAGAACCCGTTCTATCCGCACGTCCGCGCACCGGGGCTCCGCGCCGACCCCGGGCGGTGCGGCGCTCCGCTCCCCGATCCGGTCGGAGATCCCGGCTGCTACCAGCCCCGGAAGACCGGCGGCCGGCGCTCGGCGAAGGCGGCGAGACCCTCCCTGCAGTCCTCGGTCCCGGTCACCAGCTCCTGTCCGACCGCCTCGTCCCACAGCGCCGTGGCCCGGTCGGTGTCGAGCGCCCGGTTGGTCAGGTACTTGGCCACCCCGATCGCCTTCGTCGGGGAGCCGGCCAGGCGCGCGGCCCATGCGCCGGCCTCGGCCAGCAGCTCGTCCCGGGGGACGACCCTGTTGACCAGGCCCATCCGTTCGGCGTCCCGGGCCGGCACGTCGTCGCCGAAGAAGAAGAGCTCCTTGGCCTTCTGCGGGCCGACCAGCCGGGCCAGCAGGTAGGCGCCGCCGGCGTCGGGTGCGATGCCCCGCCGGACGAAGACCTCGATGAATTTGGCCTCCTCGGCCGCCAGCACCAGGTCGCAGGCGAGGGCGAGGTGCATCCCACCCCCCGCCGCGGTGGCGTTGACGGCGGCGATCACCGGCTTCTCGCAGTCGAGGACGGCGGTCACGAGCCGCTGCCACCCGGTGCGGATGAGGCGGGCGGCGTCGCCCACCGCCCGGTCCGGGGCGCCGTCGGGCCGGGGCAGTCCGGGCCCCGACGAACGCAGGTCGGCGCCGGTGCAGAAGCCCTTGTCGCCGGCGCCGGTGAGGACGACGACCCGCACGCCGAGGTCGGCCGAGGCCTCCTCGAGCCAGACGACGACCTGGTCGCGCATCGCCGCGGTGATGGCATTGCCGGCATCGGGCCGGTTGAGGGTGATCCAGGCCACACCGTCCTCGACCCGGCGCAGGACGGCGTCGTCGGGTGCGGCCCCGGCGGTGTCGGCGGCCATCAGATGCGGTGGATGATGTTCATCCGGGACGTGCACACCGGCGCACCGGTGGCCGCGTCGGCCCACGCCGTCTCGACGACGACGAAGGTCATGGTCTTGCCCTTCGACTCCTTCTGGTAGGCGTCGACGACCCTGCCCTTGCCCTCCAGCACGTCGCCGGCGAAGACCGGGCGGTGGTAGGTGAACTCCTGTTCGCCGTGGAGGATGAGTCCCCCCTTGGCCAGGAGCGGGCCGAGGACCGCTCCCATCGGGTTGCCGACCGGCGCCTCGTCGGTCTGGAGTTCGGGATAGGCCCCGAAGTTGCCCATGACGAAGGGGTACGTGGGGGGCGCCGGGATCCCGGGCAGGCCGGCGTCGGCGGCGGCACGAGGATCGCGGTAGACGGGATCGGCGTCCTTGACGGCGTCGGCGAACAGGGCGAGCTGCCCGCGCTCCACGGTGACCACGGTGGTTCCCGTCGGCGTTCCGATGATCGTGCTGAGGATGTCGTCGGCCATCTGGGGCTCCCCCTGTGTCGTCGCTGCGCTCGTCCACGCCGCGCTCCGGCGGCCGTGGCTGGTGCCACCCGTCGCCCGGCGTCGGCCCCTCGCGGGGCCCGCCGGGTGGGCGATAGGGTGCCCGCTGCGCACGCTACCGCGCAAGCCCGGGTCCCGGCCCGGACCGCGCCGAGCAAGATCGGAGCCCACACATGGCCGCCATCCCCTCCTTCGAGACCCTCGGCTACCAGGAGGACGACGGCGTCGCGTGGGTCACCCTCGACCGTCCCGAGGTGTACAACGCGTTCAATGCGGTCATGCAGCGCGAGCTGCGGACGCTGTGGCGGGCCCTCCGGCGGCGCGACGAGGTCCGGGTCGTGGTGCTGACCGGTGCGGGCGACCGGGCGTTCTGCACGGGCATCGACCGGAACGAGGCCCTGGGCGGCCGGGCGGGCGACGCCACCGTGGGCGAGAACGGCGAGTCCGTGCACGTCGGCGCGGGCACCACGCCGTTCATGTTCGACGACCCCGGTGAGGACCTCGGGCCGAAGACGTGCGACCTCTGGAAGCCGGTCATCGGCGCCGTCAACGGGATGGCCTGCGGTGGTGCCTTCTACCTGCTGGGCGAGGTCGACTTCGTCATCGCCACCGAGCAGGCCACCTTCTTCGACCCCCACGTGACCTACGGGATGGCCGCCGCGTTCGAGCCGCTGCAGATGACCGGCAGGATGCCGTTCGGCGAACTCGCCCGGATGACACTGCTCGGCGCGTCCGAGCGGATGAGTGCCCGGCGCGCCCACCAGCTCGGTCTGGTGTCCGAGCTGGCCGTGGACGTGGCCGACCTGCGCGAGCGCGCCGGGTGGGCGGCCCGGCAGATCGCCGGGGCGCCGCCCCTGGCGGTGCAGGGATCGCTGCGGGCGCTGTGGGCGGGACGGGACCTCACCCGGGGCCAGGCCCTGGCGCTCGGATACGCCTTCGTCGGGCTGGGCAACAGTGAGGCGGCGCTGGCCGAGGGTCAGGAGCGCTTCTCCTCGGGTGCCCGCATCGAGTGGCGGACCCGCTGACCGTCCGGGTCGGCGCCGGTCAGCGGGTCCGGTCCGGGCTCCGGACCGACGGCATGCTGTGGGCCGGGCTGCCCTTCGCCCGCCACGCGTCGTAGCGGTCGAGGAACCCCTGGCCGAACGGATCCTCGCCGAGCAGCGGCATCCCGGCCCGCCACACGGTCAGGTCGTCGGGGGCGAGCTCGCCGGCCCGCAGGACGTGGGCCCGGGTGGTGTCGGCGTCCCCCTGCCGGTGGGCCTCCGCCGCGACCCGGAAGTGGAGCCGGGCGAGCACCTCGTCGTCGGACAGGTCGGCAACCGCGCCGCGCGCCGCGCGCTCGTCCATCGGCAGCTCGCCCCGGCGGACCCACCGTCGGACGAGTTCCTTGTGGGGCGACGAGTCCGCCCCGGTGAAGTCGGCGAAGGTGTCGGTCCCGAACGCCTCGCCGTTCGGCCGGGCGATCCTGTCCTCCTCGTCGATCCATACGACCGTCGGCACGTTGGAGATGGCGTAGAGCTCGGTGAGCAGGTGGTGCGGGTCGTACAGCACCGGCATGGTCAGCCCACCGGCGAACGGTCGGACGTCGTCGGCGCACTGGTCGATGGCCACCGCGACCACGGTGAACCCGTCGGGGGCCAGCTCGTCGTGGAGCGCCTGCCATCCCGGTAGGTCGTAGCGGCACCCGCACCAGCTCGAGAAGGTCACGAGGAGCTTCTTCAGCCCGGACCACTCGGCGAGCGAGTGGGGCACGTCGTCGAGGTCGGGCAGCGTGAAGGCCGGCGCGTCGAGGTCGGCCAGCGCCCGTCGGCGCAGTTCCGCCGGGAGCGCCACCGCCACGATGCCGGCGGCCACGTCGACGACGGACGGGCGGCCCAGCGCCGCGGCCACGGCGCGCACGTCGAGCCGGTCGCCGACGCGGACGGCGTCGAGGTCCCGGACCGGCACGCACGCGTCGCCTCGGCAGAGGCCGGACGACGTCAGCACCCAGCCCAGTGCCGCCTGCAGGTCTCCCGGGTCGATGAGGAACGTGCCGCGTGCCGGGTCGGCCTCGGCGTCCACGAGCGCCACCCGGTCCGTCATGATGGTGATTCGGCGCACCTCTCCCCCTTCGCGTCCGCCCCCACCGTGGTCCGGGTCCGGCGGGCTGTCAACCACGGTCGCGGTGCCCGCCCTCCGACGGTGCCGGCTCCCGTGCCGCCGGCGCGTCGAATCCGGCCGCCTCCGAGAACTCGAGGCTGCGGGCCCGGTAGCCGCCCCCGCCCTCGGGGGTCGGGGCCCCCGGCGAGAACAGGACGACCCCGCCGGACGGGGTGAGCCCGGTGGCGACGGCGACGGCCCCGGTCAGGCTGTCGGCCGTCCGCACGGCGGCGGGCGGCACGCCCCCCTCGTCCAGCGCCCCGACCAGCCGGTCCGCGCCCGGGCCCACGACGACCACCGCGGCCTGCGGGCGGTGGGCGCCCACGGCCGCCACCAGGGGCGCCGGGTCCACCCCCCGGTCGGCGCCGCCCACGATGACGGTGAGCGGCCGCCCCGCGAAGGTCCCGACGGATGCGGCCGCGGCGAACGGATTGGAGGCCAGTGCGTCGTCGACGTAGGTGCGCCCGCCCCGCTCGCCGAGGACCTCGCAGCGCGACGGCAGCCCGGCGAATCCGTCGACCGCGCCGGCGACGGCGTCCGGCGTGGGCGGGCGCCCCGTCACCAGCAGCGCGCCGGCCACCGCCCCGCACAGGTTCCAGGCGTTGTGTCGTCCGGGAACCCGCAGGCGCGTGCTGTCGGCGACCCGCACCCCGTCCACCACGACCCATCCGTCGTCCCCGACCCGGACACGCCCCTCGGGACCGTAGAGGATGCGGTCCGGGTGCGCCGCGGTCCGTCGCACCGCTTCGGTGCTGCCCGCGCTGACCGCCAACGCACCCGCGCCCACGAGCCGCAGTTTGTCGCGGTAGTAGGGCTCGACACCGCCGTGCCAGTCGAGGTGGTCCGGGGCCAGACTGGTCAGGATCACGGCCGCGGGCGGGGTCGTGACGTCGGCGGCCTGGTACGAGGAGACCTCCACGACGTACGCGTCGGCCGGCGGTCGGCCGTAGGTGTCGAGGACCGGCACCCCGATGTTGCCGACGAGCGCCACCTCGAGGCCGCCGCCCCGGAGGACCGCCGCGGCCAGCGCCGCCGTGGTGCTCTTGCCCTTCGTGCCGGTGACGGCGACCACGGGGGCCCCCACGTGGTCCTCCAGCCACACGGCCATCGCCGTCGTGACCCGCACGCCGGCCGCCTCGGCGGCCGCCAGTTCCGGCCGGTACCGGCTCACCCCGGGGGACCGCACCACGACGTCCACCTCGGACCATGGGACGTCGGCCGGCTGCAGGACCCGGGGCCGGTCGGGCCCCGCCGACAGGTCCGGACGGTCGTCGACCAGCAGGGGTTCGACGCCCCGCCGGCGGGCCAGGCCGACGAAGGCGGAGCCTTCGGCCCCCAGCCCCCAGACCGCCACCCGCAGGCCGAGCACCTCGTCGAGGGTCATGGCCTGCCGGTCATCAGGGCGTCGACGGCCGCGGCGACCTCCGCGTCCGGGAACGCCAGTCCGGGTCGGGGCTCGAGCAGGTCGGCGACCTCCTCCTCCGTCACCAGCGCCCCGGCCACGGGGGCGAGGGCCGCCACCACGGGGGCGTCGCGCCAGTCCGCCCGGCCGGCCAGGAGCCGGAGGGCGGCCGCCGACTCCCGTCGTTCCCCCACGCACTCGAACGGCTTGTCGGCGTCGCTCATCAGGGCGGCGAAGCCCGGCACCTGGCCGGGGTCGGCGAAGAGGTCCCGGCCCACGATGGCGGCCAGGGCGTCGCGCCCGACGAACGGGGCCAGCATCAGCCCGACGAAGCGGCACTTCGGGCAGTCCCCGCACCAGCGGTCGTCGGGCGCGGCATCGTGCCGGAAGGCGGCGTTGCAGCTGCAGAACGTGCGGTGGTACTTCGTCAGTCGGGCGAACGCCCGGGCGATCGCCAGTTCGGAGTAGGGACGCAGGGCCGACCCGTAGACGAGGTCGGGCGACACCGTCGAGGTGAGCAGCTCGGCCAGGAGCAGCTCGAGGTCCCTGCTCTTCGAGTACTGGTGGTTCACCGGCACGCCGTCCACCAGGACCGTCTCCTCGCTGGCCGACCGCTCCACGGCCATGGCGACGGTGTCGTAGCCGTGGAGGAAGCCGCCCACGGCGGCGGCCAGCGACACGATGGCGGTGATCGGCACGTGGCCGTTCATGGCGCCCGCCGGGTGCAGTGCGGCGAGCCCGGGGTCGAGCCGACGGCGCACCACGAGGAGCTCGAGGCCGGCTTCGGCCGCGAGCTCGACCACCAGCGGGTGGGGGTTCACGGCGAACAGCCGCGGCCGGAGGTGCAGGACCGACTCGATCAGGACCAGGGAGTCCTTGCCCCCGCCGATCGGTACGACCAGACCCGGCGCCAGGCCGCCCGCCGGCGGCGGGTCGGGCACCGTGCCCGGTCCCCCGGCGACGACGGTGACCGGACGGGGGACGGGCAGCCCGTTCGCCACGGCGAACTCGCGCAGTCCGTCGTCGTAGAGGTGGTGGTGGAACGCCAGCTCCACCGGGGCCATCGACGCACCCTCGACCACCACCTCGCGGGGCGCAGCCGTCTTGTAGTAGCTGGTTCCCGCGGCGACGTGGAGGTGCAGGAGGGCCCGGTCGAACCCCGGACCGGACGGTTCCGGGACCGGCTGCCGGCTCCCCCCGGACGTTCCGGTGGCATCCGGCTCGAAGGTCCACGTCTCGACGAACCCGACCCGGTCGTCGAGGGCGTAGCGGAGCGTGACCGTGCGCGTGCCGGCGTCGTACCCCCGCTCCGTCACCCGGAATGCCCGGAACGACTCCGGCACGAATCGGGCGGGGATGCTCATCGGGCGGTCAGCGTAGTTGCCGCACGTCCCGGATCCGACGGCGGCGGCACCCGCAGCCTCCCGCCCGGCTCACCTGCGGGGCTCCTGGTGGAGGTGGTCGACGATCTCGAGCGAGGATCCCGCCGACTGCACGACCCACACCTCCCCCTTCAGGAGCCGGAGCTGGTGGCGGGCCTTGGCGCTGCGGTCGCCGGCCAGGGCCTCGAGCAGTTCGGTGGCCACGTCCCGGTGCGTGCACAGCACGGCCGTCTCCCCCGCCATGCGCCGGAGGAGGCGCAGTGCGGCGGGACCGTGCCCCTCGCCCAGTTCGCCCACCGACTCGATGGGCAGCGCCAGTGCCTCGGCCAGCGGGCGCACCGTCTCGAAGCAGCGGACCGCCGGGCTGGAGAGGACCCGTCGGGGATGGTACGCGGCGAGCAGGGGTACGAGCGCCTCGGCCTGTGCCCGCCCACGCGGGGACAGCGGGCGCTCGCGGTCGTCCCCCGCGTACGCGGCGCGGCGACCGGCGCGTGCGTGTCGGACCACCAGGAGCGGCATGGGCACGATGCTCCCACGCCGGGAGACGACGGTGGCTGATGCGGGCCCCCGGTGCGGCCTCGGGTCAGGCACCGGCTCCGGGGACCTCGATGCCGGGGGACTCGGGAAGGGGGAACACGTCCAGGACGCCGCCGTGGCGGGCCAGCGAGTGGTAGCGCCGCTCGGCGAACCGCCATCGGCCGTCCTCGAAGGCGTAGCGGTCGTGGTAGAGTCCGAACGCGGTGGTGAACGCACCGGTGGCACCGTCCTGGCGGAGCTCGCACATGAACAAGCGGCACACCGCCCGGCCCGACCCGACGCCCTCGGGAAAGGCGATGTGGGCGTTCAGCACGACGAACTCGAAGAACGTGAAGTGCTCGATGGCCGAGCCGATGAACGCGCCCACCTCGCCCCCTCCCACCAGGCGGAGGGGCTCGCCGGCACGCCGGTCGATGACCACCTCGGCATCCGGCCGGAACAGCGCCTCGAGCTCGGACCACGCCCGGCGGTTCACCACGTCGGCGTAGGCGTGCTGCAGGCGGCGGATGCCGGTGTCGTGCACCGCCTCGGCAACGAGGTCGTCGTCGGTCACCCGGGAGACGCTAGCGGTGTTCCACCGGGCGGTCAGCCGCCGGGCACGCCGCCGAACCCCCCACCGCCGGGTCCACCGGTCCCGCCGAGGCGGCCGGCGCCGGAGAAGCCACCGGCCCCCGACAGACCCGCGAGACCGCCCCGGGTGGTGGTCGACGAGGTGGGCACCGGCGCCGACAGCACGGCGAGCGCCACCACCTGCCCGTCGGTGACGCCCGTGAGGATCTGGGTGCGCTGGGTGCCGACGGTGCCGACGGTCACCGGCACGGACCTGGTGGTTCCCCCGTCCACGACGAGGACCCGGTGACGGGTGCCCACGGTGGTGACGGCCGACGTGGGCACGGTGGTGACGCCGATCGAGCGGCGGGTGACGATGGCCACCGAGGCGTCGGCCCCGGAGAACGAGCCGAGGTCGGTCGACCGTACGGCGATCGTGACCGGGTAGGTCGTGGTCGTGGCCGACGCGGTCCCGAGGACCCCGACACCGGTGACGGTCCCGGCGAGGACGGACGAACCCGAGTCCGGCGTGACCAGTGCGGGCTGGCCGACGGCGACGCGGGCGACCGACGTGACCGGCACCGACGTCGTCACCTCGTAGTCGGTACCCGAGCCGATCACGACGACCTGCGGCGTGCCCGCCGGCGATCCCGCCGGGACCGTCTCACCCGTCGTCAGGGCGACCGAGCCCACCGTCCCGGTGATGGGACTCACCAGGTTGGACTCGCCGACGTTCTGCTGGGCCGTGTCGAGGGTGGCCTGGGCGACGTCCACGTCGGCCTGGTCGAGGGCCAGCTGTTGCGGTGTGATCGTCCGGGTGCGCCCGGAGGACGTCCCCGACGACGGGGACGAGGACGAGGTCGTCGTCGCGGTCGTCGTGGCGTGGGAGGTCGACGCCGTGGGCGCCGCCGCCACGGCGGCGGACGTGGTGGTCGACGGGGCGGGAGCGCCCCCGGTCGCGTCGGTGCCCGTCGATCCGGTGCCGGTACCGCCCAGGCCGAGGGCGGTGGCGAGCGCCGACTCGTCCCGGGTCACCCTGGCGATGGAGGAGACCAGCACGGCGTGTGCCGTCGACGCCGCGGCCAGGGCCCCGGTGCAGCTCTGCGACGAACCTCCCGTCGAGCCACCTCCCCCCGCGCCACCCCCGGGACCCGGTACGGCGGCGGACGGTGCCGCGGGGGTCCCGGACGTGACGGTCCCGGACGTGGACGATCCCGAAGCGGACGGACCCGCCGACGGCGGCGTGACCGCCGTGCAGGCGGAGGTCGCAACGGACAGTGCCGCTCCGGCGGCCGTGGCATCGGCGTCCTGCTGCGTCTGGTCGGCGACCAACGCGGCCTGGAGCTTGGCCACCTCCTGGCTCGTCGTACCCGAACCGCCACCGGATCCCGACGGAGCCGTGGTCGGCGAGGTCGCAGATCCGGAGCTGGATCCCGTGGAGGAGGAAGAGGCGGTGGCCGACTGCGCCGACTCGTCGGCGGCCAGGGTCGCCCGTGCCGACGCCAGACCCGCGGCGGCCGAGACCACCGCGGATTCGAGCGTCGAGGGGTCCAGCGAGGCGACCACCTGCCCGGCCGAGACCTGCTGACCCACGGTCACGTTCACCGCTCCCACCTTGCCGCCCGTGGTGAACGTCAGGTTGGCCTGCTGCACCGGGGTCACCGTGCCGACCTCCGCCAGCGTGGCCACCGCGTCGCCGCGGGACACCACCGCCGTCCGGTAGGCGGGACCCGACGGACGGGTGAGCACGACAGCCACCACGGCTACCGCCACGACGAGCGCCACGGTCAGCACCCGGAACGGGGTGGGCCGGCGGGCTCCCCGCACCCGGTTCCGGCCCGCGAGTCCACCCGGGCCGTCCCCTCCGGTCACGGGGACGGCCGGAGCGTCGGCGGGCAGCGGAGGACGGTCAGGCACTCGTGGTGGCCCCTCCGGACGGCCCCGGAACCCCACCGCCCGTGCCCCCGCGGAAGCCGAAGCCGGAGGCGCAGGACCCGTTGGTCGGTGCCGACAGGGTGAGGCTCGTGGCCGTGATGGCACCCGTCGTGCCGGCGGGCCCGATGGCGCGGGCGCACTGGCCGACGGCGATCGCAGCCGGGCTGGCCGTGGTCGTGGTGGTGAACGTCGTGGTCCCCGTGAGCGTGACGGCGACCGTCGACGCCTTCTGCGTGCGGGGGTCCGTCTCGTGGACGGTCACCGTCGAACCGGCGACCCCGGTGACCAGGCCGGTGGCGGCGCCGAATCCGCCGGCGGGGCGGCTGCCCGCGCCCGGCGTCCCGGCCGGACGACCGCTGAATCCGCCGGGGGGACGGCCGCCCGCGCCCGGCGTCCCGGCGCGTCGGCCCCCGAACCCGCCCCGGCTGCACGTCCCGTTGGTCGGCTGGCTGATCGACACCGTGGTCGCCGTGATCGGTTCACCGAACGGCGTGCGGCCCGACGACGCCGACGTCGGCCTGCCGAACGCGGAGATGCAGGAGCCGACGGTGACGGCCGTCACCGACGTCGCGGTGATCTGGTGGATCGCTGTCGACGGGGTGTAGGTCACCGCGGTCTGCCCGGTCTGGGCGTTCTGGACCTCGAGAGTGGTCCCGTCCACCGCGGCGATCGTCCCCGAGGCCCCGGGCAGGGTGCTCGGGGTCGTGGAGGACCGCGCCGGTGCCGCCGTGGAGTTCGTGGACGAGGCGCCCGACGATCCACCGCACGCGGCGAGGACCAGCCCTGCCATGCCCACGACCGTGAGGGCCACCGTGGGGCGCACCCGCACACGTGGGCGGCGTCGACCCGTGGTCGGGCCGTCGGGAGGGGTGGTGTCGTGCATGGTCTCTTCCTTCGTTGTTCGAGGACTCGGTCTCGGGTGCGGTCGGTCTGCCGCGATCGGACGGGGGGTCATTCGCTGCGGAGGGCGTCGATGGGCGGGAGCTTGGCGGCGCGGCCGGCGGGATAGACACCGAAGACGATGCCGATGGCCACGGCCACGGCGATGGCCCCGACCGCGGCGACCGGGGACACGGTGATCGGGTTGGAGATGACGTGCGGGAGCACGATGGCGCCGACGAGGCCGAGGACGGCGCCGAGGACACCGCCGACCGAACCGAGCACGGAGGCCTCCACCAGGAATTGGCGGCGGATGACCCCCGGAGTGGCCCCGAGCGCCTTGCGCAGGCCGATCTCCCGGATCCGCTCGGTCACCGACACCAGCATGATGTTCATCACGCCGATCCCGCCGACGAGCAGGGAGATCCCGGCGATGCCGCCCAGCAGGATCGTGAGCGTCCGGTCGACCGAGGTGGCCGTGGAGAGGACCTGCTGCTCACTGGTGATGGTGAAGTCGGCCGCCGTGCTGGTGGTGATCCCGTGGAGGTTGAGGAGCTCCGCGTCCGCCTCCTGGTAGGCGGCGGACAGCGTGGCACCCGATGTCGCCTGGATCAGGATCTGGCTGACCGAGCTCCGGCTCGAGCCGCCGAACAGGAGTGCGGAGGCCGTGGTCAGCGGCACGATGGCCTGATCGTCGGGGTTGGCCACCGTCGACGAGCTCGAGGAGGAGCCGACACTGTCGAGGACGCCGATCACCGTCATCGGCTGGCCGGCGACGTCCACCGACCGGCCGACCGGATCGCGGAAACCGAAGAGCTCCTGGGCCGTCACCGTCCCCAGCACGACCACGTCGGCCCGGGTGGCCAGGTCGTGGGAGACGATGAACCGGCCTTCGGTCATGCTCCGGCCGCGAACCGTCAGCCAGGAGGGGTCGGTCCCGACGACGCTGGTGGTCCAGTTGGTGGTCCCGGCGACCAGGCTCTCCGACGCGGAGGTGGCCGGTGCCACCGCGTGGATGTCCGGTGCCACGACCCGGGAGGTGAGCGCGGCGGCGTCGCCGACGGTGAGCGTCGAGGCGGACCCGAAGCCGCCTCGCAGTCCCGAGGACGAGGTGGTGCTTCCGGGGGTGACCGTCAGCAGATTCGAACCCAGGGCGGTGATCTCCGACCCGACCTGCTGCTGGGCCCCCTCGCCGAGCCCCACCGTCAGGATCACGGCGGTGATGCCGATCATGATCCCCAGTACCGTCAGCGCCGAGCGCAGCCGGTGGGACACCACGGCGTCCAGGCCGGTACGGAACGTCTCCAACAGGTTCACGGGACGTCGGCCCCGGCTGCTCCGGCCCCCACCGGAGTGGCGTCGCCGATCTGGCCGTCGCGGATCCGCATGACCCGCCCGGACCGTGCGGCCACGTCGGCATCGTGTGTGATCAGCACGACGGTGCGGCCGCTCCGGTGCACCTCGTCGAGGAGGCCCAGGACATCGTGGGCCGAGACCGAGTCCAGGTTGCCAGTCGGTTCATCGGCCAGGATCAGGTCCGGGTCGGTCACCAGTGCGCGGGCCACCGCCACCCGCTGCTGCTGCCCACCGGACAGCTCGCCGGGGCGGTGCTGGATACGGTCGCCGAGGCCGACGCGCTCCAGCGCAACCACCGCCCTGCGCCTGCGCTCCGGCCGGTCCACACCCGCGTAGAGCAGCGGGAGCTCGACGTTGCGCCATGCACTCAGCGAAGCCAGCAGGTTGAACTGCTGGAACACGAATCCGATCCGCCGGTTGCGGGCGTGGGCGAGGTCCTCCTCGGTCATCCCGCCGACGTCGTCGCCGGCCAGGAGGAACCGCCCCGACGTCGGGACGTCGAGGCACCCGAGGATGTGCATGAGGGTCGACTTCCCCGACCCCGAGGGTCCCATGACGGCGACGTACTCGCCCCGCTCGATGGCGAACGAGACGCCGCGGAGCGCGTCCACCTCGAGCGTCCCGGTCCGGTAGGTCTTCCAGACATCGTCCACCTCGATCACGGGACGGTGGACCACCGGGAGGGCATCGGTCCGGTCGACCCATACCTCGACCGTGTCGTCGGCGTCGGTCATCCGCCTGCGCCGCCCGCTCCACCACCGAACCGGCCGGCGCCGCCGCCGAAGCCACCGCCGCCGCCGAAGCCGCCGCCACCGCCGCCGAAGCCGCCGAGACCCGTGCGGGTGGATCCGAGCGGGCCCCGGAAGGACACGCTGGTCACGTACACCTTCTCGCCGACGGTCAGCCCGCTCACGATCTGGGTCTGGCCGGCCGCGGCGATCCCCGTCGTCACGTCCCGCACGACCTTCGCGCCACCCGAATCGAGCGTCACGGCCGTCGTACCCCCGGTGTAGGTGATCGCCCCGGTCGGGACGACGATGACGCCCTGCAGTTCCTTCACGATGATCGAGATGTTGGCGCTCGTGCCGCCGAAGAGGCCGGTGGGGCTGCCGGTCACGTCGATGACGACCGGGAACGACGACACTCCCGCAGTGGTCGTCGCGACCAGGCCGATCGAGCCGACCGTGCCGTAGACGGGCGAGGTGGCACCCGACGGCGTGATCGTGGCCTGGTCGCCGATCTGCAGCGACGCGACGCCGGTGCTGGAGACGGAGGCGTCGACGACGTAGGAGCCGGTCGACACCACGACGACCTGGCCCGAGGACGAGGACGAGGACGAAGAAGTCGACCCGGTCGACGCAGCCGATCCGGTCGACGCAGCCGAGTTGAACCCCGAGCCCCCCGACGACGAGCCCCCCGACGACGAGCCGCCCGACGACGCGCCCGACGACGACGAGGAGTTCGCCCCGGTCACCTGCTGGCCTACGGTGAGACCCACGGACGCCACCGTGCCCGCCGTGGTGGACACGAGGGTGGCGTCGGTCACCGCCGTCTGGGCGCTGGCCGCCTGATTCTGCGCAGCGGCGACGTTGGCCTCGTCGAGCGCGATCTGGGTGGCGCTGGCACCGGCGGCCTGATCGGTGGCCAATTGGGCCTGGTCGTTGGCCAGGGCCGCCTGGGCCTGGGCGGCCGCGGCGTTCAGCGCGGTCGGGTCCACCGTGGCCAGGGCCTGGCCGGCGGTGACCGTCTGGCCGGCGGTGACGTCGACGGCCGTCACCTTCCCGGACACGGCGAAGTTGAGATCGGCCGTGGTGGCCGGTTCGATCGTCCCGGTGGCGGCGACCGTCTGGCTGACGGTCCCGGTGGTCACCGTCTGGACGGTGGTGGTCGTGACCACACCGGCGGCCGAGGCGCTGGACGGGCGGGTCGCGAACCAGGTGCCCACACCCGCACCGGCCACGACCACGACCACGACCACGGCGACGATCCACCACTTCCTGGATCCCCTGGACTGCCTGTCTCTCGTCACCGGTACCTCGTCCACGTTCGCGCAACCGCAGCCAGCGGTCGTTCCCGTACGGCCGGTGTCCCGCCCGACCAGGGCCTTCTGCAGGGCAGTCGAACACCGGAAGATAAGAGTCCGCTGAGTGCCGGCTGAGGAGTGCGTGAGAACCGCCGGCGGTTGCCGCCCCCCACGCCGCGCGTCCCCGCGACGACGCTGCCTAGGGTGGTGGCGCCGCTCCCGTCGAACCCGGAGGTCCCCCATGGAGTACGTCAACCTCGGTCGCACCGGACTGCGCGTGTCGCGCGTCTGTCTGGGCATGATGAGTTTCGGGAACGACTCCGAACGGCCCTGGGTGCTGGGCGAGGAGGCGGCCGAGCCCATCGTCCGGGCCGCCGTCGAGGGTGGTGTCACCTTCTTCGACACCGCCGACACCTACTCGGCCGGAGCGAGCGAGCTGGCCACCGGACGCATCCTCCCGAAGTACCTGGGCCGCGAGGAGATGGTGGTCGCCACCAAGGTCTTCATGCCCATGACCCCCGGCGAGAACGGCGGCGGCCTCTCCCGCAAGCACGTGCTGGCCGGCATCGACGCCTCGCTCACCCGCCTGGGCATGGACTACGTCGACCTCTACCAGATCCATCGTTGGGACAACCGGACGCCCATCGAGGAGACGATGGAGGCGCTGCACGACGTGGTCCGGGCCGGCAAGGCCCGCTACATCGGCGCGTCGAGCATGTTCGCCTGGCAGTTCGCCAAGGCCCAGGCCGTGGCCGACGCCCACGGGTGGACCCGGTTCGTGTCGATGCAGAACCACTACAACCTGATCTATCGCGAGGAGGAGCGGGAGATGATCCCGCAGTGCGTCGACATGGGTGTCGGCGTGATCCCGTGGAGCCCGCTCGCCCGGGGCGTGCTGGCCGGCAACCGCACACGGTCGGGCGAGCGGCGCACGACCCGCTCGGAGACCGACGATTTCACCAATTACCTCTACGCACAGCCCACCGACTTCGACGTGGTGGAGCGGGTGGCCGAGGTCGCCGCGGAGCGGGGCGTCCCGGCCGCCCAGGTGGCACTGGCCTGGCTGCTGCAGAAGCGGGGCGTGACGGCGCCGATCGTCGGGGCCACCAGGACCGGTCACCTGTCCGACGCGCTCGCCGCCGAGCAGCTCGTCCTCGAGGCGTCCGAGGTGGAACGCCTGGAGGAGCCCTACGCACCCCACCCGGTGCTCGGCCACTTCTAGCGGGATCCGCCCACGGGCCGGCGGGCACCCGACCCCGCGCCGGCGCCCGCGTCACCCCGGGACGGGCCGCGGCCGCCCGGGTTCGGACCGGCGCGCCCGGATCCCGCCCGAGTGTACGGTGCCTGGAGGTGCACGGGGCGTGGTCCCCGCACAGAGCAGGAGCGGATCCATGGACGACACCCGCACGGTCCGACCGGCCTCGGTCGACTTCCACTTCGACATCATGTGCCCCTACGCCTACCAGACGTCCCTGTGGATCCGGAACGTCCGTGACGCCACGGGCCTCGACATCCGCTGGCGGTTCTTCAGCCTCGAGGAGATCAACCGGGCCGAAGGGAAGAAGCACCCCTGGGAGCGCGAGTGGTCCTACGGCTGGTCGATGATGCGCATCGGCGCCCTCCTGCGCCGCGAGGACATGGCCCTCCTGGACCGTTGGTACGCGGCGGCGGGCCGGGCGCTGCACGTCGAGGGCCGCAAGCCCCACCGCCCCGAGGTGGCCGAGGAGATCCTGGCCGAGATGGGACTCGACCCCGGCACTGTGCGCGCCGCCATCGCCGACCCGACCACGGGTGACGAGGTGCTGGCCGAGCACGAGCAGGTGGTCGCCCTCGGCGGGTTCGGCGTGCCGACGTTGCGCTTCGAGGACGGCCAGGCCCTGTTCGGACCGGTGCTGGTCGACCCCCCGACGGGTGAGGCGGCCGTCCGACTGTGGGACCTGACCCTTGGCTGGCTCGAGTTCCCCCACCTCTACGAGATCCAGCGCCCGAAGGGTCCGGCCGACATCGACGCCATCGCCACCGCGTTCACCCCCTACCTCGACGCCCGGGACTGGCTGTCGGTCCAGAAGCCGACGCCGTGAACGGGACGGCCCCGTGCTGATCGTCGTCGAGCCCCTCGAGGCCGGCTCGCACGACGATCCCGGCCATCCCGAGCGTCCGGCCCGCATCGGTGCGGCCATGCGCGGGGTCGAGGACCTCCGGCTGGGAACGGACCTCGTGGTCGTCGGGGCCCGCCCGGCACCGGTCGAGCGGCTCGTGCGGGTGCACACGCCGGACCACCTCGACTGGCTCGAGCGTCTGAGCGCGTCCGGCGGTGGGGCCATCGACCAGGACACCTACGCGAGCCACACGTCCTGGAACGACGCCCGCATGGCCGCCGGCGCCGGCCTGGTGGCCGTCGAGGCCGCCACCGTGCACGGTGCCCCGGTCTTCGTCCCCGCCCGCCCCCCCGGGCACCACGCCGTCGCCGACCGGGCCATGGGGTTCTGCCTCCTCAACAACGTCGCCGTCACCGCCGGTGCCCTGCGGGACGTGGGCGAGCGGGTGCTCATCGTCGACTGGGACGTCCACCACGGCAACGGGACCCAGGACGTGTTCTGGGACGATCCCGACGTCCTCTACGTGTCCACCCACCAGTGGCCCGCCTATCCGGGGACGGGTCGGGCCGACGAGGTGGGCGGACCCTCGGCGCGTGGGGCGACCGTCAACGTTCCCCTCCCCGCGGGGGCCACCGGCGACGTCGTCCGGCGGGCCTTCGACGAGATCGTGACCCCGGCCGTCGAGGCGTTCGCACCCTCCTGGGTCCTGGTGTCCGCCGGCTTCGACGCCCACCGGGCCGACCCCCTGGCCGATCTCGGCCTGTCGGCCGGCGACTTCGGCGCCCTGACCGGGATCGTGGCCGGGTACGCCCCCGGTCCCGGTCGCCTCGTCCTCTTCCTCGAGGGCGGCTACGACCTCGAGGCCCTGCGGTCCTCGGTGGCCGCCACCCTGGGACAGCTGGTGGGGGCCGTCCCGGGCGACGAGTCGCCGACGTCCGGCGGTCCCGGGTCGGAGCACGTGGCGGCGGCCGCGTCCCGGCGCCGCGGCGCCCTGGATCGCGACAGGGTTCCGCCTCCGGAACCGGACGGCACGGTCCCCGCGTCCGGGGACCGCGGACGCCGGGAGGACACCGCCCGGTGATCCACGGCCGCTACGCTCACGCACGCGGTACCGCACGGCGGACGACCCGACCTGGAGGATGACCATGACGACGGATGCACAGGACCACCCCACCGGTGTCGTGGTCGGCTACGACGGGTCGGCCGCGGCCGACGGCGCCGTCGCCTGGGCCGCCGATCAGGCGGTCCGTGCGGGCGGGCGCCTCGACGTGGTGACGGCGTGGGAGTACCCGACCTCGTGGGGCAGCACGATCCCGTTGCCGGCGGGCTACGACCCGGCCCGGGACGCCCGGGCGATGCTCGATCCCGTCATCGACCGGATCCGCGCCGCGCACCCCGGCCTCGAGGTCCACGCCCACGTGGTGGAGGGCAATCCCGGCGACGTCCTGACGGAGGCCTCCAAGCACGGTTCGCTCCTCGTCGTCGCCAGCCGCGGGCACCGGGCGCTGGCCGGGATGCTGCTCGGCTCGGTCAGCCAGCACTGCGCGACCCACGCCGCCTGCCCGGTCGTGATCTACCGGGGGTCCGAACCGGCAGCCGGATGACCCGTGAGCTGCCGGCAGCCGGTCGACCCGGGGGTGCCCAGCGCCGGACCGGGGGCACGTCCGGGGCCCCGTCCCCGGGCGTCACCAGGTGTCGACGCAGTTCCGCTTCTTGCCCGTGCGGGCCGCAGGCACCGGGCACGAGCGCAGTGCCGCCAGGATCCTGGCACGCGACTCCGCCGGGTCGATGACGTCGTCGATCTCGTAGGCGGTCGCCACGTTGAGCGCCTTGCCGTGTTCGTAGGCCAGCTCGACCATCGAGGCGAACAGCGCCTCGCGCTCGGCGGGGTCCTCGACGGCCTCGAGCTCGCGGCGGAATCCCAGGCGGACCGCACCCTCGAGACCCATTCCCCCGAGCTCCCCGCTCGGCCAGGCCACGAGGGACAGCGGCGCCCGGAAGCTGCCGCCGGCCATGGCCTGGGCGCCGAGCCCGTACCCCTTCCGCAGCACGATGGTGCAGAGCGGCACCGTCAGGCTCGCCCCGACGACGAACATGCGGCTCACGTGACGGACCTGGGCGGTCCGCTCGGCATCGGGTCCGACCATGAACCCGGGCGTGTCGCACAGGGAGACGACCGGGAGGTCGTGCGCATCGCACAGCTGGAGGAACCGGGCCGCCTTGTCGGCGCCGTCGGCGTCGACGGCGCCACCCAGGTGGGCCGGGTCGTTGGCCAGGATCCCGACGGGGCGCCCCTCGATGCGGGCCAGGGCGGTGACCATGCCGACGCCGAAGCCCCGTCGGAGCTCCAGCACCGACCCGGTGTCGCACAGCACGTCGAGCAGCGCCCGGATGTCGTAGACGCGGAGCCGTTGCTCCGGAACGGCCGTGCGCAGGAGGCGCTGGTCGGCGCAGGACCAGTCGTCGACCGGGCCCTGGAAGTACGACAGGTACCGCCTGGCCAGCGCCACGGCCCCGGCGTCGTCGGCCGCCACCAGGTCGACCACCCCGTTCGGGACCTGGACGTCGAGCGGCCCCACCTCCTCGGGCCGGTAGGCACCGAGGCCGCCGCCCTCGATCATGGCCGGCCCGCCCATCCCGATCGACGTCCCCTCGGTGGCGATGATCACGTCGCAGCACCCGAGCAGGGCGGCGTTGCCGGCGAAGCACCAGCCCGAGGCGATGCCGACGAGCGGCACCAGACCGCTGAGTCGTCCGAAGAGCTCGAACGCCCGGGTGTCGAGACCGGTGACCACCGCGTAGTCGGTGTCCCCGGGCCGGCCGCCGCCGCCCTCGGCGAAGAGCACCAGGGGAAGGCGCAGGCGTTCCACCAGCTCGAACAGGCGGTCCTTCTTCCGGTGGTTCTGCTGTCCCTGGGTACCGGCCAGCACCGTGTAGTCGTAGGAGGCGACTGCGCACCGGGCCCGGTCGTCGCCGAAGCGGTCCCCGTTGACCCGTGCCGTCCCACCCACCAGACCGTCCGCCGGGGTCCGTTCGATCAGCTCGGCCTCCGGCCGGCGTCGACGCTGGGCGGCGATGGCGAAGCCGCCGTACTCGGTGAAGCTCCCCGGGTCGCACAGGTCGGCGATGTTCTCGCGCGCCGTGCGTCGGCCGCGCTCGTGTCGACGGGACACGGCGTCGGGCCGGGCGGAATCGGCCAGGAGGCCCCTCCGGGCGAACAGTTCGGCCAGGTCGGCGCGGACGTGGTCGAGGTCGACGGCGTCGGCGACGACGTCCGGACCCTCGTCGTGTTCGCCCGCCTCGACCACGGCCAGGCGGTCGCCCACGGCCACCAGCCCGCCCACGGCGACGGCCAGGTCGCGCACGGTTCCGGCGACCGGCGTGCGCACCACGTGCTCCATCTTCATCGACTCGAGCACCACGACGGTCGCACCGGCCCGAACGGGGTCGCCCGGAGCGTACGGCAGCAGCACCACCGTGCCCTGGAGCGGCGCCTCCAGCACGACGTCTCCCCCGGGCCCACCGGCTTCCGCCCCGGAGCCGGCCCCCGGGCCGTCGCCTGCCGTCATCCCTCGTCCCGACCCGTCCGGCTCAGGCGGTCGGCATCGGGAAGATGGACGGCTCGCCGGCGACCGCGGCCATCGCCGCGTCCCGCTCGGCGGCGTCCATGGACGTGTCCCCCGATGCCGAGGCGATCGCGGTCTGCAGCACCCCGGTGTCGCCCGGCGTGCAGAAGGCGTGGACCCCCGGCGTCGAGAGGGCGAACCGCACGCCCCGGTCGACCTGCTCCCCGCCGGTGTAGGGCTCGTACCAGGTGGTCGCCGTCGGCTCCCGCCCGCCCCACGGACGGGCGGCCACCGCCTTGATGGCCATCACCCCCACGTCGTGGGCCGCCGCGTGCTCGAGGAGCGCCTCGGCGTCCCGGCGGTAGTCGGGGTCCGACCACAGGCGGGGGTTGACCGGGAACATGACCGTGTCGAGGTCGTAGCGCCGCAGCGCCTCGAGGTGCGCCGCCGGGGCCGAGTGCTCGTGGCCGGTGATCCCCACCCACCGGGTGAGGCCCTCGTCGCGTGCGGCCAGGATGGCCTGCACGGCACGGTGCCGTGTGTCGAGCTCGGCGACGTCGGTCACGGCGTGGAGCTGGTAGAGGTCGAAGGCGTCGCACCGGAGGAGCGTCAGTGACTCCTCGAGCTGGGCCCGGACCCCGTCGGGGTCGTGGCGGAGCGTCTTGCACGCCACGAACAGGTCGTCCCGCACCTCGGGGATGAGGGGCCCGAGCACCTGCTGTGCGGCACCGTACTGGGGGGCGACGTCCAGATGGTTGACCCCGGCGGCCCGCGCCAGCGAGAACGCCGCGGCCGTCGAGGCCGGGTCGCCCCCCCAGAAGGCGGCACCCCCGAGCACGGCGACGGACGAACGGTGCCCGGTGCGCCCGAGCCTGCGTCTCTCCATGGCGGCCACGCTAGTGCGGCCGCACCCGTCCGGCCCGTGCCCTCAGGACGCGGCCACGGCGTCGCGGGCCGCCTCCCACGCCTGGATCATGGTCCCGAAGTGCATGGGGTTGTAGACGTCCTCCTCCGAGGACCAGAGCCCGTCGCCGGCGTACTTGAGGATGGTGATGTTGTACTCCTGGTGGATGCTCCCGTCACCGGGATCCCGCATCCGGTTCCACACCTGGCACACCACCCAGCCGCGCTCCTCGTCCACGACGTGCCACTCGATGGGGAACTCGGGCATGTCGCTGCCCGGGTACTCGGACATCGTCGCCTGGATCCACTCGTAGATGGCCTCACGTCCGTGCATCCTCCCGTAGAGGTGCTCGACGTACTCGGCGTCCTCGGTGAACAGGTCGGCCCACGGGCGCCAGTCGCCGCTCGCCCCCGACTCGGCCGCCCGGCGCTGGTACTCCGCGAACGCCGCCTCGATCTCCTGCCTCGGCCACTGTCCCACGACATCTCCTGACCGGCCCGGCGGGCCTCGCCCACAGTGTGTTCCCGCCGGGGGTCGGCGGTCAACGGTGCGCCCCGGCGGGGTCCGACGCGAACCCGACGCCGGCCCGGGCCGTCCGGCGTCTGCGCCCGGATCACTTCTCCCCTACCATGCAGTGTCTGGCGAGGACGAGGAGGGACCCGACCGTGAACGCCCCCTGGAAGGTCCACACCCTCGGCGACCGTGACCCGGTCGCCCCCGTCGAGGACGTGGTCCACCTCATCGATCTGGCCGGCACCTCCACGGGCGCCGCCTACGGTCGCAGCGACGTCGTCGAGGCGCTCCACGAGCACGAGCCCGCCGTCGTCGCGCTGTCCCCGGCCGGCGAGCTCGTCGGTGCCGTGGTGGCCCGGGTGAGCGGTCCCGACGCCCAGGTGCTCGCATTCGCCCTCCATCCGGACTGGCGCAGACAGGGCATCGGATCGGCGCTGCTGAAGCAGCTCGACCAGGAGGTCATCCACCGTGGTGGCAGCCGGCTCCTGGCCGTGGTCCAGGCGGGCCAGGTCGGCGAGGACGCCTTCGTCAACCAGGGATTCACCCGCCTGGAGGGCCTCCACCTGTACGCCCGTGACGCGTCCATGGTCCCCGAGGAGCTGGCCCTCCTCGAGCGCTTCGGCGGGTACGTCCCGACGGAGGGACTGTGGGAGTCGATGAAGGGGTTCTCGACGGCCAAGGAGATCCTCGACCGGCGGGTGGTCGCGCCGCTCGCGCACACCGAGCTCGCCGACAGCCTGGGACTCCGACCGCCAGCGGCGGTGCTGCTGTTCGGTCCTCCCGGAACCGGCAAGACGTCGTTCGCCCGGGCCATCGCCTCCCGCCTGTCGTGGGCGTTCGTCGAGCTCCATCCGTCCCTGCTCGGCCAGGGCGTCGAGGGGGCACGGGCCCTGCGCGACGCGCTCGCCGAACTCGGACGCGTCGACCGCCTGGTGTGCTTCATCGACGAGGCCGACGAGATCGCCTCCGACCGGGCGGAGCGCCCCGACAGCCAGCCGCTGGTCAACGAACTCCTGAAGGCGGTGCCGATGTTCCGGTCCCGTCCCGACCGCCTGGTCGTGATGGCCACCAATTCGATCGCCGCCATCGATCCCGCGCTCCTGCGGCCGGGTCGCTTCGACCTCATCATCCCGGTGGGCGCGCCGGACGAGGCCGAGCGGGCCGAGCTCGCCGGCGAATTCCTGGCCGCGGGAGACCCCGCCGACGTGGCCGCACGCACCCCGGGCTTCACCCCGGCCGACTTCGCCCTCGTCGCCCAGCGGGCCGCCCAGTCCGCCTTCGACCGGGCCCTCGACGGTGAGGTCCCGGAGATCACCGGTGACGACGTGCTGCGGGCCGTGGCGATGACCCGGCCGTCGGTCGGCGCACCGTCCGCCGAGCAGTTCGCCCAGGAGGCCGCCCGGTACGCCCGCCTGTGAGCGTTCCCCGGCGGGGTCGGCCCCGGGCTCATCCTCCCGACAGGGACTCCCATGCCGCCGCGAGTGCGTGGTCGTCCCCGTCCACCTCGACCAGCTTCCGACGCGAGGCGGCTCCCCCGGCGATCCGGACGTCCCCCCGGGGCACCCCGAGGGCGGTGGCCAGCGCCTCGACCACCGCCCGGTTGGCCCGGCCGTCGGTGGCCGGTTGGCGGACCCGGACCACGAGGAGCCCGTCATGGGTTCCGCCGACCTCGGTGCGCGACGAGCGGGGCCGGACGAGGACGGTCCGCTTCATCGGCACAGACTGCCACGCCGGTGCCGCACCGTGGTGGGGCTCCGGCACCCGGGGGGCGCAGGGCCGCGGACCGGGCCGGGACGCTTCCGGGGCGGGGACGTGAGCTCGCGTGAGCTGGTGGTCCTGGGGTCGGCCAGCCAGACCCCGACCCGGCACCGCAACCACAACGGGTACCTCCTCCGCTGGGACGGGATCTCGGTCCTGTTCGACCCCGGCGAGGGCACCCAGCGTCAATTGCTCCTGGCCGGGGCGTCCCCGACCTCGATCCGGCACATCTGCATCACCCACTTCCACGGTGACCACTGCCTCGGCCTGCCCGGCATGCTCCAACGCCTGTCCCTCGACCGCGTTCCCGATCCCGTCGAGGTGCTCTACCCGGCGAGCGGGCAGGAGTACTTCGACCGGCTGCGGCACGCGTCGGCCTATCAGGACCACCTCGACGTCCGACCCGTGCCGGTCCGCGCCGACGGGCGGGCGTCGACCGGTCCGGCCTTCTCCATCGAGGCCGTGCGCCTCGACCACGAGCCCGAGACCTTCGGGTGGAGGGTCGTCGAGCCGGACGGCATCCACCTCCGTCCCGACCGGCTCGAGGCGGCCGGGATCCGGGGCCCCGACGTCGGGCGCCTGGTGTCGGAAGGCTCGATCGTCCGCGGCGGCGTGCGGATCGGACGGGACGAGGTGTCCGAGGTGCGTCCCGGCCAGCGCCTGGCCTTCGTGATGGACACGGGGATGTGCGACGCCGCAGTGGGCCTCGCCGCCGACGCCGATCTGGTCGTGTGCGAGGCCACCTTCGCGTCGGCCGATGCCGGTCTCGCCCGACGGTACCGCCACCTGACGGCGGCGGACGCCGGTCGCGTCGCCCGGGACGCGGGGGCCCGTCGTCTGGTGATCACCCACTTCTCGCAGCGCTACCCCGATGTCGGCGCACTCGTCGACGAGGCGCGGGAGGTCTTCCCCGACGTCGTGGCGGCCGAGGACCTCCTGCGGGTGCCGGTGCCGGCACGGATCCGGACCGGCCGGGCGGGTCCGGGCTAGGAACCGTCCCCGAAGTAGAGCTCACGCAGGGTCCGCTTCAGGATCTTGCCCGACGCGTTGCGGGGAAGTTGCTCGTCGGCGAACGCGATCCGACTCGGCACCTTGAACGGGGCCAGCGACTCGGCCAGGAAGTCCCTCAGGCCGTCGGCGTCGAGATCGGAGCCCGCCTGGCGCAGGACCACGCAGCCGACCTCCTCGCCCAGGCGCTCGTGGGGTACGCCGAACACCGCCGCCTCGTAGACGTCGCCGTGCTCGTAGATCGCACTCTCCACCTCGGCGCAGTAGACGTTCTCCCCGGCACGGAGGACCATGTCCTTGGCCCGGTCCTCGATGTAGAGGAAGCCGTCCTCGTCCACGCGGCCGAGATCCCCCGAGGCCAGCCAGCCGTCGACGATCGTCTCCGCCGTGGCCTCCGGCTTGTTCCAGTAGCAGCGGATGACGTTGGGCCCGCGCATCCAGATCTCGCCCCGGGTCCCGGTCGGGACCTCGTTGCCGTCCTCGTCCCGGATCTCGATGTCCATGATCGAGATCCGGGCCCGGCCCGTGGAGGTCGGGTGGGTCACGTAGTCGTCGCCGGTGTTGCCCGGGCCGAACCCGTTGGTCTCGGTCATGCCGTACCCGATGTTGGGCCGGCCCCGGGCGAAGCCCTTCTCGACCCGGTCCACGAGCTTGGCCGGCGCCGGCGCCCCGCCACCGCCGACGCTGGCGAGCGACGACGTGTCGTACGAGGAGAACGACGGGCTCTCCAGCATGTCCCAGCTCTGGGTGGGCACGCCGACGAACGTGGTGACCCGTTCGGCCTCGATGAGGCGCAGGGCGGTGTCGGGGTCCCAGCGGTGCATCATCACGAGCTTGAACTTCATCCCGAAGCACGACAGCATCACCGGGACGCAGCCGGTGACGTGGAAGAGCGGGACGATCAGGATGAAGCAGGGGGCGAAGCCGCCGCCGCCACCGAGCAGGTCCTCGCCCTTGCGGGCCGTGAGCACGGTGGTGTTGCACCAGAATCCCATGAGGCCGTTGACCACGGCGCGGTGGGTCGAGACGGCGCCCTTGGGGAAGCCCGTCGTGCCCGACGTGTAGAGGATGGTGGCGTCGTCGTCCGGATCCACCGTGACCTCGGGCATCGGGTCGCCCGGGGTGACCACCTCGTCGAAGCGCCGCACGCCGGTCGGGTTGGGCTCGAGCTGGTCGCCGCGCACCATGATCATCGGGATGCCGCGGGAGTGGGCCGGGGCATGGGCCCGCTCGATCCGCTCCGGATCGGCGATGAGGAGGGCGAGGCCGGAGTCCTCGATGGCGTAGTCCAGCTCGGACTCGGTCCACCAGGCGTTGAGCGACACCGACACGGCGCCGACCGACAGGATCGCCGCGAACGAGACGATCCATTCGGGGAGGTTGCGCATGGCGATGCCCACCCGGTCCCCCTTCGAGATCCCGTAGGTGTGCACGAGGGCATGGGCCAGGGCGTCCACGTGGCGCATGGTCTCGGCGAAGGTCCACCGCTCGTCCTCGTAGACCAGGAACTCGGCATCGTCGCCTCGGGCCCCGGCGAACAGCTGGCCCAGGTTGGCCGGGGCGTTCTTGAACACCCGCAGCGACCGGCCCCCGACGTCCGCCTCCACCACCTCGAAGAGCTGTCCGGGGCCCGTGACCTGTGCCAGGGCCTCCTCGTACGTGAGTGGCACCGGGCCACCTCCTTCACCGAGCGAGCGGGCCGGTCCCCAAGTGACCGGCGGGTAACGAAGTGTAGGTCGCCCCGGAACCCCTGTCCGACGCCGCCGCCGGCCGCGGGGCCTGTCCTCCCGCCGGCGGCTCGGCGCGGGCGTCCGGTCCCGGGTCGACGTGCACCACCGGTGCGTCGAACGCGGCGCGCCGGCTCGCCCGGCGCAGTGCGTTGAGGACGGGCCGGCCCAGCACCAGGACGAGCAGTGCGTTGGTCAGCGCGCGGGGGATGTCGAATCCGAGCGAGGTGGTGAGGTCGAAGAGCACGAAGCTGTGCAGGTTGTGTGCGAAGCCGGCCCCGGGCACGAAGGAGAACGAGGTCGCCGTGCCGGCCCCGAACGGCCAGAACCACAGGTTGAGGAGCGACCCGTAGAGGAGCCCGGCGCCGGCGGCGTAGGCGGCGAGGAGCCCCAGCTCGGCCCTGCCCCTGGCCGGCGGCAGGCACCCGGCGCCGAATCCCATCCAGGCGGCGCCGAACATCTGGAACGGCAGCCACGGTCCCACGCCGCCGGTGATGAGCGCCGACACCACGATGGTGAGCGCTCCCAGCACGAAGCCGAAGCCCCGCCCGAGGACGCGTCCGGCCGGGATGAGCAGGAAGAACACCGGCTCGAATCCGGCGACCCCGGGGCTCGGCACCCGGAGCGCGGCGCCGCACGCCGCCAGGATCCCGAGCAGGGCGATGGCCTTGGCGTCGAGCGCGCCTTCGGCGAGCTCGCTCAGGACCACGGCGAGCAGCAGGGGGAGCACGGCCAGGAAGATCCACGGCGCGTCCGAGCCGTGGGCCTGCGACATGGCCGCCGGGCCCTGGATCAGGAGCGGCCAGCAGAAGCCGGCCACGCCCACCAGGGACGTCACCGCGAGCAGCACCGAGGAGCGCGGCCGGAGCCGGATGGCGGCGGCGCGCCGTACGCGGTCAGCCACGGCCGGACTCCTGCGACAGTGCGGCCCGGACCTCATCGACGGTGAGCCAGGGCTCCGGGCTCAGCACCTTGGCCACCTGCGGCGCGAACACCGGCGAGTGGCAGACCACTTCGCGGGCGGGACCGTCCCCGACGACCTCCCCCTCGGCCAGGACCACGGCGCGGGTGGCGACCTGGGCCACCAGCTCCACGTCGTGGGTGGCCATCACCACGCCGTGACCGGCCGCGGCCAGCTCGCCCAGCAGACGCACGAGCCGGGCCTTGCCCGGGTAGTCGAGCCCACGGGTGGGCTCGTCCAACAGCAGCAACGGGGGTGCCGGAGCCAGCACGACGGCCAGTGCCAGCGCCAGGCGCTGACCTTCGGACAGGTCGCGCGGGTGACGGTCGGGGTCGAGGCCGGGCAGCACCCGTTCGAGGACGGCGGCGGTCGTGCCGGGGGTGAGGTCGGTGTCGCGGTCGGCACCTGCGCACTCGTCGGCGACCGTCTCGCCGTACAGCAGGACGCCGGAGTCCTGGGGAACGAGTCCGACCCGGGCGACGAGGGCACGCGGTGCGAGCCCCGCGGGGTCGAGTCCGTCGACCCGCACCGTCCCCGACGACGGCCGTCGCACGCCGGCCAATTGGCCGAGCAGCGTCGACTTTCCGGACCCGTTCCGACCCATGACGGCCACGATCTCCCCGGAACCGAATCCCAGGCTGACGGCGTCGAGGGCGATGACGTCGTCGTAGCGGACCGTCACCGAGTCCACGGAGGCCAGCGGCGCGTCGGCCGGAGCGCCGCCGGTCGCCGGGCGGGCACCCTGGAGCCGGACGCGCAGCCCGCCGGCCCGGCGACGGGCGTCCCGGACGGACAGGGGGAGCGGCTCCCATGCCGCCAGGCGCCCCAGCTCCACCAGGGGCGGCGCCACCGGCGAGTCGACCATGACGTCGGCGGCCGATCCGACGACGAGGGGCGACCCCGGGCCCCGGACCAGCACCATGGTGTCGGCGAACGGCAGGACCCGTTCGAGGCGGTGTTCGGCCAGGAGGACGGTGAGTCCGAGGTCGTGGACGAGCCGGGTCAACGACGCGAGGACCTCCTCGGCGGCGGCCGGATCGAGGGCCGACGTCGGCTCGTCGAGGACGAGCACCCGGGGCGAGGCGGTCAGCACCGCGCCGATCGCCACCCGCTGCTGCTGTCCGCCCGACAGCGTGGCCAGTGGCCGGTCGCGCAGCTCGTGGAGTCCCAGCAGGTCGAGGGTGTCCTCCACCCGGCGCCGCATCACCGAGGGTTCGAGCCCCAGGTTCTCCATCGTGTAGGCCAGCTCGTCCTCGACCGAGTCGGTCACGAAGCTGGCCGCCGGGTCCTGCCCCACCATCCCGACGACGTCGGCGAGCTCGCGGGGCGGGTACTCCCGGGTGGAGCGGCCGTCGACGGTGACCGTTCCCGACAGGCGTCCCCCGGTGAAGTGGGGCACCAGCCCGTTCACGGCGCGCAGGAGCGTCGTCTTGCCGGATCCGGTCGGCCCCACCACGACGCACAGTTCGCCCTCGCCGACGGTCAGGTCCAGCCGGTCCAGCGTGGGGCGTTCGGCTCCGTCGTAGGTGAACGAGACGTCGGCGAAGCCGATCATGCGACCCGGTCCCCGGTGCGGTCCCCCGGCGTGACGGCGTCCGCCGGTCCGGAGGACGGACGGGCGGCCGGGGCGCGACCCCCGTCGGGTCCGTCCGGGGCGGCGCGACGTCCCGCGCGCGCCGACGGGACCCGTCGTCGCTCGACGGGGGCGACCCAGGCCGGGAGCAGGCCGACCAGGATCCCGGCGGCGGCGACGGGCGGGAGCGTCGGCACGGACAGGGGGTACACCGAGAACTGGAGGCCCGGCACGCCCAGCACCCCGGCGGCGACCAGGCAGCCGACGACGACGGCACCCGATGCCGAGACCAGCCACTCGGGGGCCCCCCACGGATCGGGGCGGTGCCGGGTGCGCTGGGTGCGTCGGCCTCCGGCGGCCAGGCCCACGCCCACCAGGACGGCGCCGAGCGCCACGAACGGGATCCCGCCGCCCGGCAGCGACCCGGCCACCAGCACCCCGTAGACGCCGCCCACCACCAGCAGCAGTCCGACGGCCGTGCCTCCCGAGGCCCACCGGCGGGGGCCCGCCCCCCCCCCGGCCCCGGGGCCCCGGGCCCCGCCGCCCCCCGGCGCCGCCCCCCGGGGCGGCGCGGCGCGCAGCCCCCGCCCGCCGCCGCCGGGGGGGGGGCCCCGCCCCCGCCG
>Ga0080006_1196622_pt1 | contig 120036 bp, 98 predicted proteins | sample RS3BMetagenome_FD_69209 | JGI IMG/M metagenome (GOLD analysis project Ga0080006, IMG submission 69209) | Ferric oxide microbial mat and aquatic microbial communities from Rainbow Spring, Yellowstone National Park, USA - RS3B (SPADES... ...
TGTGTTTGCTTACGTGTTTTGGCATCAAAGGGACGACGCCTACTCGGCTCGGCTATACGAGGAGGGTTTAGCCTCTTTTCACACTCGGCTTTCAGCTCTGGGCGTTAAGGGCTTCTTGGGCTCGTTCACGTTTAAGGTCAGCGGTGTACCCTGGATTACTGGGGAGGGCTATGAGGACTGGTATCTAGTGGCTGGTCTGGGCGTCTTAGAGGAGATAAACTCACTCATCGGTGACCCCATCATGAGAGGGGTCCACGACAATGTGGCTCGAATGTCGGTTAACGGTAAAGGCACAATACTGGCTCATATAAAGGGTGACCCAACGCTTATAAATGCCTCAAACGCATGCTGGCTCTCAAAACCTAGAGCTACAAGCTATGATGACTTCTATGGAGACATTGATTCCGTGATCAGTGGTTTAGCTGCCAGTGTGTGGAGAAGGCAACTCGCCCTAGGACCCAACCCCGAGTTCCTCGTGATTAGCCACACCCAGCCACAGTTACCCAAAGCGTATCAACCACCACCAGTAAACAGGCGTGCGCTAATCGCCCCCACTAAGAGATAAGTCTAGGTTAACCAAGCATAAGCCTGCTCGAGAAGGCTCCTAACACTTGGTTCCAAAGTGTAAACATGGGTGCAGTACTGGTGGTGAACCATTATCCAGCCTCTGAGTTCAGAGTTTTGTGTTGGAAGCTCGAGTGTGTCTTCAAAATGATAACTATGACGAGTGGATGGGTGCCTTGTGCACATAATAGTTCTAATCGGGTGAGTTCGTGGTGGTAAGGGTTATTTTTAACTGTGTGTTATAGCTGGCATGCTTGTGTGTGAGCTCACCACATATAGGAGTCTTCCAAGCGCTGAAAAGAGGGAGGAGCACATCTCGTATCTTAGGTGTGTGGGTGCTAGGGGTAAGCTTGCACTGTCGGGTCGATTCGCGGACGCCAAGGGCGCGTTGATTATCTGGCGTGTGAACTCCCTCACGGAGGCAGAGGAGCTTGCGAGGGGTGACCCCTATTATCAAGCGGGGCTAATAGACTACCAGCTACGCGAGTGGAATCTCAGCCTCAAATTCCCTGAGAACCTGGAGTGAATCCCTCAAACGTTGGTCATAACTCTGTGGAACCCCCTCGCCCAGCTGGTTTTGTCTATGGGTAAAACAGCACCCAAGTTTCTATGGCTCTTCATATCACATTGCGTGTGGCTGGTCAAACCCCTTTTGTGGGTGTTTTACAGGCCCCCACTGCCTCTTTGTATGGAGGCTAAGCTACACTTTGCTGTTTTAGCTGTGCTTTGAAACCCGACTCCGCGATTACGGATGCGAGGACCTCGACGAAGTCGTCTGAGTCGTTGAATGACTCTATCCTCTCAAGTGTTAAGCCTAGCTCGGAGGCCTTCTGCGTGAGTTCTATGTCGATGTCGTAGAGTATTTCTAGGTGGTCGCTCACAAAGCCTATGGGTGCCACCAGCACGTTTCTCCAATCTTGAGCTCTGAGTTGCTCGAGTTTTTCCTCGACGCTTGGGCCAAGCCAGGGTTCACCGTGGCTGCTTGCGCTTTGATATGCGAACCCATATTCACCCGCCTTAAGGTTTAGCTTGGAGGCTAGTGCCTCAACGGTCTGGTGGAGCTGTGCTGGGTATGGGTCACCCCACTCAGTGATCTTTTCGGGGAGGCTGTGGGCTGTGAATAGGTAGAAGACTTTTCTGGATGGGTTAAACTTGGTCTCCCGTGTTTGTTCGATTCTGTGTGCCAGCCTGTCTATGTATGTTGGGTTCAGGTGCCAGCTATCCACCAGTGTTAGGTGAACTCTTCCGCCATGTGTTTTGTTGGCTTCCACGAGTGCCTCGTGGTATCCGCGTACACTCATTGTTGAGTAGTGTGGGGCGAGAACTATGCCAAGAAGGTTCTCCACTTCGTCGTTAATCACTGCTTCGAAAACCTCTTGGATGAAGGGTTTGGAGTGCTTCATCCCGTAGTAAACCCTGAGCTGGTAACCCTGCTCGTTTAGGTGAGTCTCAAGCTTCTGGCTTAGCGACCTCACAATCCTAAGTAGTGGGGAGTACCCGCCTATAGCCCGATAACGCCTTACTAGGTCCTCCACTTCCTCCCTTGTAGGCTCACCGCCGCCAGTCATCCTAGAATAGTGCGCCCTTATATGCCTTAGATACGCGGGTATCTCATCAACACTCTCAGCGCCACCGTAAGCCATCAGTATTACAGCATTCTTATAAGACATCATGATTATTTCCCCACACATGTTTTTTTGAGTTTCGAAAAACTCCTGGATTCGTCACTTGAATCCACCTCTTAATGGTGGGTTAATGCGTCCTAGCACCACCCTCTTATTGGCGCCCGTCACGCTGGGGATGTTCCCAGCGTAGCCGGAGCATGTGAGGTATGCTAACACGGCGAACGCGTAGCACTCCCAGTAATCCCTTGGGACACCGTAATCCTCGTGTGTGCTGACCTTCACTCCCAGCCTGTTGGCTTTAAGCCTACTCATAATATAGGGGTTCCTAGTGCCCCCACCACCCGCGATTATCTCATCGAGGCCGAAGCGGGATGCGACTAGGCCCGCGTGGTACTCAATCATGAATACTGTGTACTCCGAGAGTGTGGCAACCACGTCCTCAGGGGCCAGACCCAGCCGTTTAGCGTTGCCCCATATTTTGAGTAGAAACTCCCCGCCGTACCTTTCCCTACCCGTGCTCTTAGGGTACCCCCTCAACCTATAGTCATCCTCTTCTAAGAGGTAGTCGAGTAACTCGGCTGACACCCTACCCCTCCTAGCTATCTTGGCGTCGACATCATACCTTAGACTGCTATCCACGAACAGGTTAACAGCCCGATCGACAAGCATAACCCCTGGACCCGTGTCGAATGCGACCACATCCTCGAGGCCGCGGCCGCGTGGCAGGTATGTTATGTTTGCTATTCCCCCAATGTTGAGTATTATCCTAGAATGCTCCTTGTCTCTGTACTTTAGATAGTCCACCAATGGTACTAGGGGTGCACCCTCCCCACCCGCTGCTATATCAGCGCTTCTGAAATCCGAGATAACCGGGCAGCCGAACTCCACATATATATGGGATGGGTCACCCAGCTGAAGCGTCACCACCCTACCCTCATGGTAAACAGTCTGACCGTGGAAGCCCACAAGTTCAGGGGCACCCCACCCCTCCCCCCTCAAACTCTTCAGACACTCCTTGGCGAAAACACCTAGGTCCCGATGAGCATAGGCGATATCCCTCGCACTAACACTCCCACCCTCAGCTATACTGAGTAGGCGCCCCCTTAAATCCTCTGGGTAAGCAAAAGTTCTCCCATCTATGAAGCCAGCTTTAAAAGGCTCAACACTCTCAACATCAACATACGCCACACTCAAGCCGTCAAGCGATGTGCCAGACATTAAACCAGCGACCCTCACAGCCCACCACCAAAACCAATCAAAGAGTAACACCAATTAAGCGTTAAGCCCACAAACCATAATTAAAGCCCGAAACACCCACCACATAGATTAAAGGTCACATTAAGGCTCAACAACTAGTAGCCCCACGTTTGGAAAGAGGGGATAACACAAAGGACACATGTGAGTCTACCCCCGGTTTTTTGGTGATCGCCTGCATAACCTATCCTCCGCACCGATATATATATAGAACCAGGGATAATATTAGATAGGTGTTATGTCTCATAAAACGCTGATCATTACATCATCCATTTTTGTTGTAATCATACTCGTAGGTGTGATTATATCCTTCACACTACTTCTTCACCCTAACACGCCTAATAGGGGTGGTGTTGCTTCTACGAGCACCCAGACGACCCAGTCGCTTGTGTCGGTGGTCCCGCAGCGGGTGGTTCTCGGAGTCCTGCCAAACCCCCAGAACAGCTCTGCCCAGGTGATCCCAGCAAACACATTGGTATGGGTAACATATGTTCTTTCTAACACGACTTATCTGGTAGGAGCCGATACTACGTTTGTAGCTACTCTTCAAAACTACAATACTAATGTAACCATAGCCGTGTACGTGAATAGTGTGCTCTACAGAAAGGAAACAACCATGATACCTCCACCAATCATAAAGGGAAACTCAACTGGAATTATTTACGACGTGGGTGCCTCAGTGGATATACAATCAACTATAGCTGGTGGGTCAACGATAACACTGGCTATTATCTCGCAGGCTCCAATAACCGTTTATGCGCTTAACTCTGGGTCAACGTACGAATCCCAAATCGAGAAAATACCTACAGAACTACCAACGAGCGCATCGATTCTACCCTATCTGGTGGAAATCTATGCCTTTACCAATGCTTAATTCAAAACATGAGTACACCATTATTTTCCCTGTAGCTATGCTATTACTTCTCTCATTCACATCACTTGTCTATGCTTATTCAGGAAACAATAACATCATAGTCACTAATAATCAGAACTGCGGGTGGGCGGATATGGATCTAGAACTCAACACCACAAGCAATTATGTCGTTTTTGACCATAATGGTGTGGCGGGATATTACGGATGGCAGGTCGAAGTTTTCACTGTTCAGAATAAACCCGCCTATCAGTGGGTGAGCAACGTTAAGAATTACAAGCTCACAGACTTCTTTCTACGATGCCTGTTACCAAATGTCTATTATCAGCTTCTAAAACTAGGAATACTTTTCTACTTGAAAGGTGACACCGAACTGATTTGTTACAACGAAAGTGTACTCGTTTATCCTTTTTACGGTAAAGGTAAGGGGTGGAAAGGGTTTTAGGGTTAGCACTACACTCTCTGATCCTGATCCTGATAAATAGCTCACATTATACTGAAAAGTCCACGTTTGTATTTGGATACTTCCGCTCACATTACGGGAAAAGGTTGCGTTAAGAAAGGCCCACTCGACACCTATGGAATGGTTTGCAGAGCGTGAAAACTGCGTTGGAGGAAACGTAAGTTGAGTGGTGGGTCGCTCAACTTCGTAATAAGGTTGAACAACTACGCTTGACACACTATTTGAAACAAGAAAATCGTTTCCATATTTTTTAATCGAGTAAACTTGTGGGAAGAGCGTCGATAGCGAAAGCATCACAAGCTCTGTTTTTTTTGTGTGAGGTAGATTGCATTGTAATAGGTAAAAGACACGTTTTGGTAAAACTCACCGGTTATGTTTTTTCCGTAAATCGAATTGTAAAACCTCCATGTAGGATTTTCAATTCTTAGCGAAGTTTGGCTAGAGTGTGCGAAGACCACTCCGGTAGCAATCAAAGCACAAATCAAAAAGATCAGACAACCAAAACTTTTCTTTGTTCGAAAGTTGCTTGCCAAGTCAACCACCATTACACCACATTACATATGTTATATATCCAGATGTGCTTGTTCCAATACCGCAGATATTTATAGGTGGGGAACCGTTAGAATAAGAATTCCAAGAATACCAATATATAGTGGGCGCAACTGCTGGGTTAGTGAATTCCTGTTGTGAGTCGGGAATCTGAGATGAAGAATTCGAACTCCCTTCTGCGATGACACCAAAATTACCTATCGATAAACAACCCGACGAACCATAACCCACATATTCATTAAGCACAAAGCTATTAGTCGCACTGTCATACGCATACAATTGCCACTCCATTGCAGCAGAGTTATACTGAATTCCGAGTTCATAGTTAACATTTTGTGTAATATCAGCAACGGGGGGATTTGAAAGTTCACTTGGGCTGTTTGACCACGCCCATCCATAGGAAACTACAGGATTTGTTAAAGCCAAATATCCATTCGGAGAATTTACATTTCCCCAAGCAATAGATATTTGCATAAAGAATGCGTTACCAGCTGAGTTAGTAGTGGTCCATCCACCAGGCCATATAGTAAAACCATAACCTTCTTGAGCAAGAGTTGCGTTAAAGCTCCCACCTGTATATTCATAATAAACATAAAAGCCTGTAAAACAATTGGCTTGATCTGTATCCATCAAACCCAGTTGCCAATCGTTGAGCTTAGAAGGCGGTTTTAGCCTGACGACCGTTTCGTTGATCGTTAAATACCTGCTCACCGTTAACGAAACGTTATTCTGGTTTGTTACTGTAAATGTTCCCCCTTTTTTAACTACCCAATATACAAACGGCGTAACTAGAGGTGCAAAAAACTTGACCGTTTCTTCGTTTTCTTTTGAAACAAAAATTGTAGAATAACTTAAGTTTTGATATATACCGGATGTGTTATGAGCCCAAATTTTATCGTAGAAAATCCATGAAGGGTTAGTTGCTATAATAGAATGATTGTAAGCTTGTATCGTAGGAAGACGAACCGCAAAAAAAGCGATTGTCAAACACAAACAAAGCAGCAGCTTTTTCATAATCTTTATTATATTTTGGATATATATATTTAACTCAAAAATAGATTTTAGTTAAGTACGACCCAAATTCATGTGAGCCACTGAGCTATTAATTAACATGTTTCTAGCGACGAAAACTTTTCACAAATAAACAGCAGGCACCATCGATGATGTCCAGCACAGTCGCCTTAAATGTAAACTTTTTCAAGTCGAGCGCCGTGGTGAAATCGCCTTGGGGGTTGAAGTCCACGCGGAAGATGCGTCGCCTTTCTCCGAGAGGGCGGACCCCGGGTTGGCTGCAGTCAAACTCTTCCCACACCAACCCTTCTTGTTAACAACGGCCACAATCACATACGGGAGAGTAAGTATAAAGACTAAAGCGTTCGTTAACCAGCGGCCCCGTCACCCTGACGTGGTTTCTGGCGAAAGCGGGAAGGTGTCCGGCGACCCGGCTCGGAGCGTGGAGGAGTGGGACACCGATGGTGTCCGGATAATCGTTTCCTGAGCCAGAATACTACGCTCGCCACCCTTTTAATCCGGACACCGTCGTGTGTCAGCGGAGAGCTTAAAAGGGATAGGGGGCTGCCTGTAAAATGGTTGGAAGACCCCCCACCTTTATGAGAGTTTGATGTGGCATCTAATCAAAAAACTCTATGAGTTGGGTGTGCCCATCATCATCGTGGGGTACCCTTACGGCATTAGATAGAGTAAAGGGAATAGGTTCACGGTGAATCCGTTGTCTTATACGAAGCTCTCGGCGCAATTGCCGTTAAGACACAGGAACACGGTGTGAAACATCTAGAGGCAGTTAAGTATAGCACTTCTAGGCTGTGCGCCTACCACGACGTGGGATCCACAGGCATCCTAGAGGGGTGGTGTGCCCAGACAAGCTTTACTTAGACCTCGACTGTGCGTTAAACATCATGCAGAAGGTAGCTGGGATAGCCGTGAGAAGCACTGGGAAACCCATGCATTTAGCCGTTGAGTATAACCGTGCAACCCCTGAAAGGGGGTGGCACCCGAGACCCCGTGTAGCCCACATCCCATACGGTAGACCCAAAATTTGTGTTTGGCGCTGATTGGATCCCGCGCGCGAATTTTGGGTCTGCGGTATAAGGCGGGGAGGAGGTCAATTGTGCGGTCAGTTAACGTATGGTTGATAGTCATCTTATGAGTTTTGCAGGAAAAGTTGGGCTATCCAGGTAAATTCATACAAGACCGGGTGCTTAAGTGTGGTAACATATATCTGGGGAGCTCCGCGCTAAGGCTAGAAAGCGTTATAAGGGTGTGGTGTGTGATTTGTTTTCATGTATACTTTGCCCAAGAGGGGTATCAGTAGGGCTACCGTTGCTGTGGTTATAGTTTTGGTTGTTGTGGTGGTTGTGGGCGTGGTTGTGGGTGTGTCGAGGATAACCCCGCATAAGACGACTATTACTAGTGGTGTTTCAACCACGACTACTACCACCACTGTGCAGGTGAGCTCTACTGCGGTGACCCAGCAGTCTTCGAGCGCTGTAACCACTCCTCCAACAACCACGCCATTTGTGCTTCAGCCTCCGAATAGAAGTGTTCTGGTGGATGAGTCACAGACTTCTCCCCCCGATGCGCTTGACCCTGCAACTGGGTTCGCTGTCCCCGATGAGCCAGTGTTCTTCAACGTTTTCCAAACACTGGTGGAGTTCAATGGGAGCAGTATAACACAGCTGGTACCAGTAGTTGCATCCAACTACTCTATCGAGAACAATTATAGGTCATATGTGTTCGAGATTAGGCCTGGGGTTACCTTTTCGAATGGTGACGGTGTGAGTGCGGCAACGGTGTGGTTTAGCCTTGTAAGGGAAGCCATAATGGGTCAATCGGTGGGTCTGTCGAACTACTTGGAGTTAACCGTGAACGTGTCCGAGTACACCCAGACGGGCTATGCTTTCCCATGGGGGATCAGGCATGCTATTCAGGCTGTGACTGGTCTTCCCACTACGAGTAATGCGACGCTTGCTGCTGAGGTACTTGATAATATGCTTTCACACTTTAACCCATCCAACACCACTCAGCTCAAGATAATGGAGTACCCCAACCAGGCCTACGTGGTTTCCTCACAGATGACATTCGAGGTGAACCTGCTTGAAAGCTATAGATACATGCTTTACGACTTGGCTGGCTGGTGGGGAGACATAGTCGACCCGGTATACGTTGATTCTCATGGTGGTGTTCAGGCTAACGCTCAGAATAGCTACTTCGATGCTAACAGCGGGCCGGGTACTGGCCCCTACATGGTGCGGGAGGTCGCCCCCTCCTTCAGTGAGGTTGTATTGGAGGAGAACACTAACTATTGGGGTAAGGGTGTTAGCGGCTTGGCGCCAGTAGCCCAGCCACCTCATATACCTGTGGTGATTGTGAAGTATGGTTTAAGCCACAATGAGCGTGTGGAAGATTTCGCGACAAATGCGGCGCAAATATCCTATGTTAGCCTGCCATTCCTCCAGCAAATGTACAGTGCATATAATTACAAGAGGTACTACTCATTTGGTCAAATATTTTACAATGTAAGTTACCAGCCAGCGCTATGGTATATATCTATGAACACCCAACTCTACCCAACCAACATAACAGACTTTAGACTGGCCATAGAGCATGGGATAAACTATACCCAGATACTTAACTCACTATTCTACTTTAATGGGACATACTACGGTGAATTACAGCTCGGCCCCATCACACCCCAGTTCCCAGAATACTATAACCCAGATAATCTACCCATATATTCATATAATCTCAGTCTGGCTGCCTATTATCTCAACAGGAGCGGCTACCTTGGCGACTTCTACGTTGTCATGCCAAACGGCACAATACTCGGTAACCCCCAAGGCAAACAGCTTGGCCCGCTCACCATAACCTATATTACTCCGATCACTCCGTTTACTCAGTCTGAGCTCACAATAGTCGCCAACGACTTGGAGAAGCTGGGTTTATCCATAACACTTCAGGGTGTGAGTCCCTCAGCAAGTCTCTCTTGGACTACACCACAGGCTACACCCAACTTCGTCTACAACTTCTGGGAACCCGATTGGGCTGACCCAATACTGCAGCTAATGTACCCGGCAGTTACAACATCGAGTCTACTACCGGCGTGGATGAATGTCACCACTGTTAACTCAATTATGCAGACGCTCCCATTCCTCACGAACACAACCCAGCAGAGGCAGCTTGTGGCCGAAGTATACAATATTACATATAATTATGCACCCTACGTTTGGCTACCCAACCCAGATACATACTTCTTCGTGCAGCCCTATCTGAAGGGCTTCGTGTACACCGCGTTCAGCTACTACTATATGACTGCCTATTACACCAACACGTGATGGCCACCGATAGAGCACACAAAAACCTCAACATTTTTTACAACGCGAAACCAGATCTTAACATTTCACACAGATCGGGCTCGAGATATTTAGGCCGAGCTGGGAAGTTAGTGTTTACAGGCTCCCCGATTTATAGTTCGGAAGGGAATGGTATACATGGGGTAAGGTATATGTCGTTATTCACCTATTGCCTAGAATAGGTGAATTGGTGAAGTGAAGAAAATTGGTGTACCGCTCAAGGTCCTTTTGGCGACAGCCATCATATTCTTTGTGGCGGTGCAGGGTGTACATGCGATGCCCACTCAAGGTAAACAGATAGTCTGCCAAGAGCATTACAAGAAGACTGAGACGAGGTATACTTCGATGTCAACACCTCTTGGCGCACAGGTGCTTTACACGGTGATTCAGGCTGAGCGCTCCGGAGCCGCTGAAAACACGAGTATCCAAGCAAACGTAACGGTGTACGCCTCAACGAGTATTAGTGGCTCGAGGAGTGTGGAGCTAAATGTGTCGTCGTCCTATGACTCACAAAACATGTAGCTGAAAGTGGTCGTATTGGGATCGAATGCAACACTGGTCTCATTGGCGGTCTATCAAGCGGGCGTCGATCAGATTGTGTGGTCAGGAGTTGAACAGCTTAACGGCTCACTCAGCTTTACCGGTCAAGCCTATATCGCTAGGGATGTGGAGGCTGATTTAGAGCTAGGGTTCGCATCCAGTGGTGGAGTAAAGTACGTTGATGTTCCACTGAATCAGAGTTTGAATGTAACACTACACCTGCCCAGCGTATCCTTCATTGTGAAATCGGAGGCTCGGGTTTCCTCCACGCTGGTTGTTAGCGTGCCGCAGGGGTATCATGCGTACACTGAGAATTCCTCTTGGGTTAACGCCACGGCGCAGCTGAATTTGCAGGTAGCAAACACCTCGATCGGTCTGTTCTTAGGTGAAAGCTACCCCTCGATCGCCTGGACGGGTGTCGGCGTAACCCAGTTCAACGGCGGGTATGATGGTGGATTCGGAGTGAACGTGTCTTCACGCGCCTACGCGTTTTATGGGGTGAATGGAACGCTCGTTGGCTTCGTAAAGACAACAAGCCTACAGGGCTCACATAGTCTTCAGCTTCCACAGCTAAACGTCACAACGCAGGTCGATGCCTCCTCAATCCTTGTGGTGGCCGCTCAGAACCAGCCTACCCTAACACTGCAAGGAAAGACTCAGAGCTACGAACTTACGGTTGGAGGAAGACCCGTGTTGGTTATGGTGAACTCAAGCCTCACCGCAGAATCAACAGCATCAATCCAGATGACCCACGAGGTGTACGTTAACACCACGGCCCTACTCGTGTACCTAAACACCACGAAGGCTTCAGCCTACGCTCTGATCAACCCGGATACGAACACCTCCACGGACGTGGTGCAGGCTAACCCGCAGAGCGCTCAGTCCACCACACTAACAGTGAACTCAGAGACCTATCAGGCAACCGAGCTAAGAGTGTCAGTAACCGGGTACACGGTGTTCAATGTGAGTGTGAACTACCCCTCAGTGGTTGTTTTCAAATCAACCCAGGGTGGATATGTTGAACTCAACCACTTCAACTACTGGTCTGAAAACGGGAGGGTGTTCGTATTCGATGACCCAGCTAACACCTACTATGTGGCCAACGCGGCTAGCGGCACACCTGCGACCCAGCAGACGTCAACGTCCCAGCAATCTCAGGCATCTACTTCCACATCCACACCCACCCCGATGTTTGGTTTAGCCCTGATTGTGGGGGTGATGGTGATAGTCATCGTGGTGGTAGCCGTTCTCATGTCGCTGAGGCGCAGGTAGCTCCACAAACATACCCAAAATTCCTTTTTTCTCAAACCCAACCGATGCACGACACCCAATAGTTGGCGAAACGGTAGGATGGCTGTGTCCTGGTTTACCCCCCTATTAGCCTAGGCGTAGGTTGTTTGCGGCTGTCAAGTGTGTTTGTATGGCATTCTGCCTGCAAATATTGTCGAAAAAGGAAAAGTGTGGGGGTTTAGAGCGGTATTTTCGGGTATATGTAGAAGAATTCCGCGGAGTGTTGTACTGCTTTATAGAAGTTTTCTATCTCAACGTTCTCGTTGGGGGCGTGTGCGTTGGAGGAAGCGGAACCCACGCCGATGGCGCTAACGCACTCACTTATCCCCAGTATACCTGTGAACACACCCATCGGCTGTGTTCCCGCACTGTTTGGTAGAACCACTGGCTCTACCCCGTACACCTTTTTTGCGGACTCCCTCATCGCACTGACAACCCTGGTCTTGGGGGGTGTGCGCACGGGTGTTTCCGCTCCAAGAATTCTGCACTCAATGTCGAAGCCGTGTTTCTTAATATGGGTTTGCAGTAGCTCGAATATTTTATGGGGATTCTGGTTTGGTACCAGTCTGAAGTCGAGTTTAGCCATTGCCTTGGCTGGCACAATGGTCTTGCTCTTAGGGCCGGTGTACCCTGAGCTGAATCCGTCAATGTTGCATGTGGGCTCCGTGAAGAGGGCGACTCTTAGCTTCTCGGTTGACGAGTATTTCAGTTTTTTTACGCCAAGCGCCCTGATTGTTTCCTCAGGCGTTGTGTCATACGACCTGAGGAGCTCTACCTCAGTGTCTGTTAGAGCCTTCACATCATCATAGAAACCCTCTATTCGCACCCTCCCCTCGTCGTCAACCAAGCTTCTAAGGAGTTTAACGAGCTCCCAAGCGGGGTTGTACACTATGGGTGCGTTGGATGAATGTAGATCGCCTACACCTGTGCTGCAGTTTAGCTCCACGTATAGCAGGCCCTTAACACCCAAGATCACCTGCGGCCTACCCTTGGCATCCAACCCACCCCCCTCCATTATAACCGCGTCTGCCACAAGTCTGTGAGCGTTCCTCTGAACGTATCCTTCAAGGTTTGGGCTACCGATTTCCTCCTCCCCCTCGTAAATGAACTTCAAGTTGACGCCAAGTTTACCCTCAGCTACCAGCTTCTTAAATCCGTAAAGCCTCGCGATGAGCGTCCCCTTGTTATCTGAAGCACCCCTTGCGTAGATTCTGCCTCCCGAGATCTCGGCCGAAAAGGGTGGGTGAACCCATTCATCCAATGGGTCGACGGGCTGCACATCGTAGTGATTATATACTAGGAGTGTGTTGTTGGCGCCGATACTGTATTCGCCGAGGACGACGGGGTGGCCGCCGGTCTCTTCTATACTCGCCTTAACCCCGAGCGAGGTGAGAAGCCTCTCCAAATATTCAGCTGTATCCCTGATTCCTTCACCGCTTGCGGAAACAGAGGGTTTTCGAAGGAACTCTATGTAGGTCTTCAAAGCCTCCTCCTTCTCTGCTTCACTAAACACAAAAGACATATTTCATAGATTATACGCATCAATTTAAATATTCTCAGGGCCGAGGGTATAATCTGGATAAAGTAAGGCTCGAAGCGCAATATTGATAAAGAGAACGTCAAACCTCTCCCCTTCTCGGTGGACCCAAAATTTGTATGTGGGTTATGGTTAGCGCTATACGCTAGTTTGGGTCTATCCTTCTAGGGGCGGGAGGAGGTCAGAGAATAGAATGAGTACTAGGGTGACTGAGTCTGAATTATGCTATAGTTTGGTGTAGACTTGTATACCCAAGGCTTTACATGCCTCCTGAGCTTTCTCGTCTACGAACGGTGAGACGAATAGGAGGCTTGTGGGCTTCCTGCCTGTAAGCGTTTCGAAGAGTTTCGCTTTCCTCGTAAAGGTTTGAGGGTCTGCCTGTCTTACGTGGGATGTGACCTCTATCAGCACGGTTTTACTGTCGGTTTCCGCCACGTCTACTTCAACCTGTGAGGGGTAGCCGTACACCAAACCCTGCACGTCTTGAACAACCCACCTCTCAACGCTGAAACCAAGCTCCTTGCCCAGTAGGCCCCTTATGGCTTCCCTAAACGCCGACTCGGCGTCTACACCCCAGCGTGCCCCCAAAGCTGTTATCTTCCTGTTAAGCAGGTCAAAGCCGGCGTACATCTCCTCTCTGAGCTTGTTCATGTCCTCTCTGAGCTTGTTCATGTCCTCTCTGAGCTTGTTCATGTCCTCTCTGAGCTTGTTCATGTCCTCTCTGAGCTTGTTCATGTCCTCTCTGAGCTTAACGAGCTCTTCTTCGAATCTGTCCATCCGCTTTAATACTTCTGTGAGTCCGATCAGCCCTGCCACCGAGTATCTGAATTCTTCATCTTCTTTTAAGAGCCTAAGTATTTCCTTTTTTAACTCGCTGCTTGTAGAGGACACTGTCATACTAATAAGTAGCATTTATCAAAATAAACTCAGCGGTACCCAATCTGAATAGACGCTAATGTTTCAAATATTTTTACGTCTTAAGTAGGGCCATGAGTGGTATGTGAACCCAGTCTGGCCTATTTTCTAGCTCATACCTAACTTCATACAAGGCCTTTTCGGCTTCAAATAGCCTAAGTAAACTCACCAGTTCGTGCTTATCATCGGGAACTATTTTTAGGGTTTTGACGTTATTCCAATAAGAGTTAATGAACCTCTCCCTTGCCTGTTCCAACCAGCTCCGCGCCCAATTATCATCTACTCCACCCATGCTGTAGTTCGCCGCATAGCTCATGGATCTGAGCATCCCGGCCACGTCTTTAAGCGCGAATCCCTTCCTACCCCTCTCTTCGAGGCTCTTCAATGGTTCACCTTCGAAATCCACGATAATGTAGCCACTATTGGTTTTGAGGACTTGCGCGAGGTGATAATCCCCATGAACCCTGATTTTGTTTAGTGAGAGTAGTAGGCTAAGATTGCCTTCGCTTGCTAATTCCTTGAGCGCTGGGGCTGCCTCGAGAAACTTTTTGAGCATGGGTTTGTGGAGTGAATCGCTGTGCAGAGCCTTTTCGCATGTCTGCAGCGCAGCCCGCAGCGTGTTGTTATACGTGTTTCTCCAATCTTGAACATCTCGATTTGAAACTGGCTCTGGTTCGAAGCGTGAGTCTCCCAAACTACTAGATAGGGCAATGTGCATCTTTGCGGTGAGGGAGCCCAATTCGGAGCAGTCTTCTAAAAGCGAGATGCGGCCTTGTTCCTCCTTTCGATTTAAGATCCTCGTAAAATGTGTCCAGCCATCGCCTGAATTTTCTACGTATTCGAAAACTGTGAGTAACAGCGCCTCCCCCAGTCTGCTTTCGTAGACGGCGTATCCGAGTGGTTCTGGAGTGTTTTTGAAATGCGCCCTGTGTGATAAGAATTCTGATACCTCAAGGTCTGGATTTATGCCGTAAGCGATGTGTCTATACTGCTTCATAAAGTATTTCTTATCGAAGAACACCGAAACATTGCTCTGCTCAACCCCGCTAGAAGTCACGTTTGCCTCAGGAATCGTCAGGGCGTGAGGCTTCATACCCAAGTTGTGGAACCTTATCCTACCCTGCTCGGTCTCCAATACGCTTGCGTTCGCAACGAGTTCTAACAGGTTGGTTGAGCGGTATGGGACCTCGCCTAAGTCTACGGCGACCGATTGTCCCAGCTTAATCAGTATACTCTGAGGGCTACTGGATGAATATTCAAAGCCGTCCACGACCACGAGTGGGATAAAGTATGACTCGATGGTGTGTTCATCCGTCTCAGCATCCACGAATGTAAAAATATAGAGCCCATCTTCCGCGTTCAGCGTGCACTCGTCCCTCAGGCTTACACTGATTATTTTGCTGGATTTCTTTCCAAACCACCTCTTAGTGGGCAATGTCCTTATTAGTGTTTCCTCTAATCCCCGTTTAAAATCTGAGAATTCTCCTGGTAGCCCAGTGTATGCGCTCACCACTCATCGCCTGCGGGTGGTGTTAGCTTAAACCAGAAAAACGCGTGTGGGTAGAGTGTGAAGAAGTACGGTAGCCTTCCAATCTTGGGGAAAGCAACACCAGTCTGCGCTTCAATCGGAGTCCACTCTTCATATTTTCTTAGGTCAAGCTCCACCGCTGTTGGCTTCTTTGATAAGTTATTCACGCAAAGCATATTCTTACCATTATAACTTCGTATAAAAGCGAACACCTTAAGATTTGGGTGATCGATGAATTTGATCTCTCCTCGCCCCAGCACGTCAGAATACTTCTTTCTAACCTTAATGATCTCGCGTAGCCAGTTAAGCAGTGATGAGCTGAGCCTACTCTGTGTTTCAACGTTACGAGATTCATAGTGATAGATCGGATTTGTGATTACTGGTGCATAGAGCTGCTCGGGATCACATTTCGAAAAACCCGCGTTTCTATCCGGGGACCACTGCATGGGTGTCCTCACACCGTTCCTATCGCCCAAGTATATGTTGTCACCCATAGCTATTTCGTCTCCATAGTAGAGGAAGGGGCTCCCGGGTAGCGAGAACAGAAGCGCGTGAAGGAGCCTAATCGTGTTGTGGTCGTCGTCGACCAATGGTGCAAGCCTTCTTCTGATGCCGAGGTTCAACCTCATCTTTGGATGCTTTACGTATTCGTGGTACATCACGTCTCTCTCCTCGTCGGTAACCATTTCCAGGGTTAGTTCGTCGTGGTTTCTTAGGAATGTCCCCCAATCACAGTTTTCGGGTATTGGTATAACCTGCTTTATTATGTCCACGATGGGTGTCCTATCCTCCTTAGCTAGGGCGATGAACATTCTGGGCATCAAGGGGAAATTGAAGGCCATATGGAATTCGTCGTTACCGTTGCCAAAGTAGGACTTCGCCTCTGTGGGCCACTGGTTAGCTTCAGCTAGGAGTATGGCTCCGGGGAATTCCTTATCCACCATGCTTCTTAGCTGCTTAAAGTAGTCGTGCGTCTCTGGTAGGCTTTCGCAGTTTGTGCCCTCACGTTCAAAGAGGAAGGGTACTGCGTCACACCTAAACCCGTCAAGCCCCCGCTTAAGCCAGAAGCGGACGACGTTCTTCATTTCCTCCCGGACTTCGGGGTTATCGTAATTCAGATCCGGCTGATGCGAGTAAAACCTATGCCAATAATACTGTTTAGCAACGGGATCCCAAGTCCAGTTGGACTTTTCGGTATCGATAAAAATAATCCTAGCCTGAGAATACTTCTTATCAGTGTCGCTCCATACAAACCAGTCGTGTCTAGGGGAATTTGGGTTACGCGCTTCCTGAAACCATGAGTGCTGGTCGGAGACGTGGTTTAACACTAGGTCGGCGATAACCCGTATACCCCGTCTGTGAGCCTGCTCTACGAATTCATCGAAGTCATCGAGGGTACCGTACTCGGGTTGGATAGAATAGTAATCTGAGATGTCGTAACCGTCATCCTTCATGGGTGACTTATAGAACGGCAGAAGCCACACACAGTCTATCCCAAGCCAAGCGAGATAGTCGAGTTTTTGGGTGAGACCTTTGAAGTCACCTATACCATCGTTGTTGGAGTCGTAGAACGATTTGACTGGTATCTCATAGAATACGGCGTCCCTGTACCAAAGCCTGTTCGATGGATCCAACAACCCCTTTCCCTACCTTACTCTAAAGATGTGTGCACACTGGGTTTTCGGGTTCAGCTTAACGAAGTTCTCCTCTCCGTGCCATGTGTATTTTGCGCCACTGAGCAGGTCTTCCACAATATACTGCGAAGTATTCACTCCGAACTCTGCTAGAGTTGTTCTTACAGTGGTGTAATGTTCTTCAAACGGGTTAACATTTACCACTATCAGCATCACGTTAGAATAATCGTTAGTCCACCTAATATAGGCCACGAAGTTTGGGTTATTTACCTCACAGAAACGAATGTTACTGAAGTTTTGAAGGGCCGGGTTCTCCCTTCTAATCTTGTTCAGCTGAGTGATCAGAGGTTTAATGTTACCTGGCGCATCCCAATCCCGAGGCTTTATCTCGTATTTCTCGGAGTCCGCGTACTCCTCCCTCCCTGGTATCCCCCTGTTCTCGCACAGCTCGTAGCCGCTGTATATTCCGTAAACAGGGGAAAGGGTTGCCGCGAGAACTGCTCTGAGTTCGAACGCTGGTCGCCCACCGTACTGGAGTACGAAGGGTAGTATGTCGGGTGTATTTGTAAACAGGTTGGGTCTGAAGAACTCAACTATTGGCGGCGAGCTTATCTCCTTAAAGTACTGCTCTATCTCCCAGTTGTAGTTCTTCCAAGTAAAGTAGGTGTATGACTGGGTGAAACCGATTTTGGCTAAGTGGTACATTACATTCGATTTTGTGAAAGCTTCGGCTAGGAATATCACTTCGGGGTGCTCCTTCTTAATGCTCTTGATAAGCCAGCTCCAAAAGCTGAAGGGCTTCGTGTGCGGATTATCCACCCTGAAGATCTTTACTCCTACTTCAATCCAGAACTCGACAACACTCTTGAGCTCCTCCCAGAGCTCGGGCCAATTAGGGTTATCGAAATTTAACGGGTAGACATCATAGTAACGCTTGGGTGGGTTCTCAGCGTACCTAATGCTACCGTCGCTTCTGTGATAGAACCATTCAGGGTGGTCGCGAACGTAGGGGTGGTCAGGGGAGCACTGGAAGGCGAGGTCTAGCGCTATCTCTAAGCCGAGTGACTCAGCCTTCTTAAGTAGGCGTTTGAAATCCTCGAGGCTGCCAAGGTCTGGGTGTATACTCTTGTGTCCACCCTCCTCCGAACCAATTGCCCATGGGCTACCCGGGTCAGTGGGTGCCGGGTTGGGTGAGTTGTTCTTACCCCTCCGGTTCGTTCGGCCTATCGGGTGGATGGGTGGAAAGTAGACCACATCGAAACCCATGTTTGTAATATCTGCGAGCCTCGCCTCAACGTCTCTAAAGCTACCACTACGCTCAGGCGAGCGTGTCTGAGATCGAGGGAACATCTCATACCAAGCAGCGAAGCCAGCCCTCGACCTGTCGACCACAACCTCCAAATCCGGTGTGAACCTAACACCAGAATCCCTCCTTGAACACCTCCTTGTCGCGTCCAGTAAGTCTTGAGCACCCAGCACCTGGTATAAGGAGCCTCTCTCGGTATTTTTTATCTTATCTAGGGCGTTACCGATTATAGCTGAATCCTTAGCGTCGGCACGACGCATATATTCTCTAAGTATGTTTAGGCCGTCCTCCAGGTCAACGCTTACGTCCTCGCCGCTTGACAGCCACCTGGTAAACCCATTTAACCACGACCTGTACTCGTCCAGCCAAGCCTCCAGAGTGTACATGGTCGAACCAAGCTCCAGAAGGTTATAGTGGCCCACAAAGTTGTCTTCACCCTTCTGCTTCATGGGGATCCTAAGCCAAGCCTTACTCGAAGGAGGCTTAACCAACAGATCCACGCACACAGCCTTCTCGCCCGTCGTGAACACTTCTGCGTCAACACTCAGCGTGTCGCCAACAATCCTCTTTACAGGATACTTTCCTCCATCAATCATTGGGTGTACATTCTGAATTACGATGTCGCCCGCACGCTGAATCATTGGTTTACCATAATCGAGGGGCGCTATAAAAGCCATACCCAGCCTTAAAACGGTGCGTGAACCCTGTAAACGCACATTCCTAGCCGTAACCCCCCACTCAAGGCGTTACCAAAAGCCTTGGAAGCAAAGGAAAAACACTTTACTGAGTACTATTGTCTCTAACTGTCCACCTTTTGGATTCGCTCACATCTTTAACTTTCTTAGGGGTTTCCTTCGTCGTATGATATAGTGTGTCTATTCGGTTTTCAAATATGAGCGCACCCAGTGGGGGTAGCGTTATCCTGATTGAATAGGGGTATCCGTGGAACGCGTATTCTTCGGCTTGAACGCCCCCCAGGTTTCCTAAACCGCTGCCACCATACTCCTTGGCGTCCGTGTTCAGGATCTCCCTGTAGAAGCCGGGTCGAGGGGCGCCCACTCTGTAGTCGGTGCGGGGTACTGGTGTCATGTTGTAGACGAAGAGTAGAAAACTTTCGTGGGTTTTAGACCAGCGTAGAAAGCTTATTACGCTCTGTTCAGCGTCCCTGAAATCAACCCACTGAAAACATGAGGGGATATTCTCGGATTCATGTAATTCCCTGCGGGAGGCGTAGAGGTGGTTTAAGTCTTGTACGAGTAGTCGAACGCCGCTGTTCAGTGTGCTGTTTGCTTCGTCCCACTCTAAACCCAGTTGCTCACTCCATTCTCTCTTCTGCGCGAACTCGTTACCCATGAATAAGAGCTTCTTTCCGGGGTGACCGAACATGTACGCGTAGCAGAGCCTAAGGTTTGCGTATTTCTGCCACTCGTCTCCAGGCATCTTATCAAGCATCGAGCGTTTTCCATGCACGACTTCGTCGTGGGAGAATGGGAGCACATAGCTTTCACTGAATGCGTACCAGATGCTGAATGTTAGCTTGCCATGCTCATACTTTCTATATATTGGGTCTGTTGAGAAGTAGTCTAATGTGTCGTGCATCCAACCCATATTCCACTTAAAGTCGAAACCCAATCCACCCGTATGCACGGGTTTTGTGACGTTGGGCCAAGCCGTTGACTCCTCCGCAACGATTATCACACCCGGGAAACGGTTGTGTACCACCCTGTTAAGCTGTTGAATAAACTCTATTGCTTCGAGGTTCTCTCTGCCACCATACTTGTTGGGTCTCCACTTCCCTGGCGGTCTTGAATAGTCTAGGTATAGCATGGAGGCCACTGCATCAACTCGTAGGCCGTCAACATGGTACTTTTCAAGCCAGAAAAGCGCGTTCGAGATAAGATAATTTCTCACTTGATTCTTGGAGTAGTCGAAGGTATAAGTATCCCAGTCGGGGTGCTCCCTTCTTAGCTCGTCTTCTGGCTCATAGAGGTGTGTGCCGTCAAATAAGCCGAGACCCCAATCATCCTTTGGGAAGTGTCCCGGAACCCAGTCGAGTATCACACCAACCCCCTCCCTGTGCATAGTGTCCACAAACTCCATGAATTCGAGGGGTGAGCCAAACCTGGATGTTGGCGCATAGTACCCCGTGACTTCGTACCCCCAGGATGAGTCGAGGGGGTGTTCCATTATGGGTAAGAGCTCCACGTGGGTGAAACCCATGTGTTTCACATAGTGGGCGAGAGCCTTCGCTAGCTCGGTGTACTTGGGGAAAACCTGCGACGCAGCACTCTTCTTCATCCATGACCCGAGGTGAGCCTCGTATACGGATATTGGCTCATCGTTTTGCTCACGCTTTGCCCTTGCGGAAACCCACTCTTGGTCGCCCCAATCATAACGCGTCAGATCGCGAACAACCGAGGCTGTGTGGGGACGCGTTTCACACTGGAAGGCGTAGGGATCCGCCTTCTGCCTCACTGTGCCATCCCTGAATTTGACGGCGTACTTGTATACTTCATCTTCGGATACACGGGGTATAAACAGCTCCCAAACCCCTCCCTCCCTACGAATCATGGGGTGGGCGCCGACCCACCAGTGGTTAAAGTTTCCAATCACACTCACAGCGCGTGCGTTGGGCGCCCATACGGCGAACCTGACACCACTCACTCCGTTACGCGTCTCTGGGTGTGCGCCAAACGTGTCAAAGCTCCGCTCAAGCTCCCCTTTACCCCAGAGGTAGAGTTCGAATGATGTTATGCTAGGTTTGAAAGAGTAGGGGTCCTCCGATTCGTGAATGAAACCCGCTTCATCCTTGAAGCAAACAGTGTAACCCGACTCTAAGGCGTCCCTACCCAAACTTGCTACGTAGAACCCGCTGCCATGAATCTTACTAAGCGGTGAAACGTTATTCTCACCATACTTTATCCATGCGCCAACCGCAAGCGGCAAATAGCATCTGACACTGATGATTTCACCATCTATGTGGGGACCAAGAACTAGGTCTGGCCTATCGCTATCAAATGTGGTGATGCTTAGCACATCATCTTCGCTGCAATCTTTATCTAAACTGTTCAACCCACCAACCAACGCATGTGTTACGCCAGTATCAGTAATAAATATTACGAGCGCAGGGGTGCATTGTTCGTAGAAGGAGGCTTTCGCCCTTAGGTCGCACGCCCGCCAGCCCATTATCAGTATACTGCTATAGCATCCGGCGCTCAACCCTGACGCTTTGCCGCAAAGCCTGATAATTCGTTGTTAAAGCGAGGCTGAAAGGTAAAAGTTCTATACGCTTATACTCTACATTAATCCGATCTTAGAATCTTGCACAGTATTACAAAGCAGGCATAATGCCCATGGGTAGAAACAAGGAATAGCAGGTTTTAAATTCGCACATCCACTGACTGCGGTATGTGGTCACCCGACTTCTGTGCTAATGTGAATGATAAAAATGGTGTGAAATTCACTGTTTGGGCGCCCAAACACGAGAGCGTATCGCTGGTAATATATGAAAAGGATGGTAGACGGGTTATACCCATGATTAGGGGAGATAAGGGTTACTTTAACCTCGAGATGGAGGATGTTTCCCCAGGCGCAGAGTATAAATATGTGTGCGGGGACGTGGAGGTGCCCGACCCCGCGTCTAGGTTTCAGCCTCATGGTGTTCACGGGCCTTCGAGGGTTGTTAAACCAGCCTTTGCTTGGGAGGATGGGTCGTGGAAGGGTGTGAGTAGAGATGACCTGGTTATCTATGAGCTACACGTGGGTACATTCACGCCTGAGGGAACCTTCGGCTCGGCTGCCCTAAAGCTTGACCATCTAGTGGAGCTAGGTGTCACAGCTGTTGAGCTTATGCCTGTGGCTCAGTTCGCTGGAGCGCGTAACTGGGGCTACGATGGTGTTTTTCCCTACGCTGTTCAGAACAGCTATGGTGGACCTGACGAGTTAAAGAGTTTTGTTAACCAGGCACATAAAAAGGGGTTGGATGTGGTACTCGACGTAGTGTACAACCATGTTGGTCCAGAAGGAAACTATATGGATATACTAGGACCCTACTTCTCTAAAAGGTACTCTACGCCCTGGGGTAAGAGCTACAATCTGGATGATGCTGGCAGCGACGAAGTGAGGAGATTCATAGTTCAAAACGCGCTTTACTGGGTGTACGAGTACCATGTGGACGGGCTCCGCTTAGACGCCGTGCACGCAATCATTGACAACTCGCCAAAGCACATTATACAGGAAATATGTGAGGCCGTCAAACACGCCCAAGCAGAGTTGGGTCGAACTCTCGTGGTGATCGCTGAAAGCGACCTGAACGACCCCAAAATTGTGAGAACCACTGAAAGGTGTGGCTACGGGGCCGATGCCCAGTGGAGTGATGACTTCCACCACTCACTTCATGTTTACCTCACAGGTGAAAGGGTTGGATACTACCAAGACTTCCATGGCGTTGAGGACCTAGCCAAGGCGCTCACCAAAGTCTTCGTTTACGATGGCGTATACTCCCGGTTCAGGGAGAAGACACACGGCGCCCCAGTGGGTGACTTGGATGGGTGTAGCTTTGTGGTGTACTCGCAAAACCATGATCAAATAGGTAATAGGGCTGACGGTAGCAGGATGCTCACCCTTGTTGGTGAGCTTAAAACGAAGATGGCCGCCGCGCTCACAATTCTTTCACCCTATATACCCCTTATATTTATGGGTGAAGAGTACGGTGAAACAAACCCATTCTACTTTTTCTCAGACTTCACAGATCAAAGGATAGCTGAGGCCACGCGTCAGGGTAAAAAGAGGGAGATGGGCGAACACTACGTTGATCCACAGTCACCAACAGCCTATGAAAGATCAAAGCTAGATTGGGCAAAAACCCAAACACATGTAGGCAAACAATTCGTAGCCTACTACAGAAACCTGATCAGCCTAAGAAGGCAGTACAGGCTGCAGTGCAAGAGAAACGTGCAGCTACACTATACTGAGAAATACCTGCACATGACTAGGGGTGACATTAACCTACTACTTGTGTTCGAGGAATCTAAGGTCGCTTGCGGTAATTGGAAACTTGTGGAGAGCGTGGGGGATTTCCCAAAAGAGGTAAGCACAGGGGAGCATACGTTTAGAAATGGAATAGCCATCTACGTCAAATCGAGGTAAACAGAATCTAAGACAAGTAGATGTTCGCCAGTAAAGCCGTAGATCATACCACTAACTCTGAATCCATCTCATAAAACTGATGGCCGTGTTGGACAATTCATTGCTACACGTGTTACTTACCGCCACCCCTTTTCTCTTTGGATTCCTTCTCCCTCTCCCAGCGGTCAAGCCAGTTGCCTTGGACGTATAGAGCGTTTATACCTCCGCCGTCCACGAGTGGTGCGGCGCCACTCCTGTTGTGTTTACTGTTACGCTCAATTACTCCACCAACATACTTATTTAAATAGTAGATTGATGGGTAGACGACGACTGCGAGTGTGGCAAATGAAGCTAAGTATAGCCACAGATTACCCCTAGATAGTGTGTAGGTTAACAGCCACCCGAAGGCGAGTATGACGGTGCCCAACGCGGCTGTTTGGATTAGTAGTACCCTCTTTCTACGACGCTTTATGCGAGCCTCCTCTTTTATCTCGCGCTTCCTAGAAAGCTTAGCCACACACAATAAGTGTTCACGCACAATTTAAAGCTTTAGACACGTTTAGAACGAATCGGTGGGCTAAGCCAGCAGAAAGACCATTCTTCTCTCTAATATCCAACCAGTATTCGGCGATAAAACACGGCTTGGATGACCGCGGTAGGTAAGCTCTCCCAAGTAACCCAAACTCCCAGCGTTTGCCTGACAAGATATATTGCAACGCCAAGCTTCTCCATCATAGCAAAGAATAATAGATCCGGAGGCTAGAGAATGCTTAAACCCCATGTAGGGTGGCAAGAATATGTAAAACAGATAGTATGGACAACAAGCCCCATTTTGGGGAGGGAGAAAACCTTTTAGGCATTCCGGCAGGCAGATACTCCCACTCTGTCTTTGACGATGTGATTAGTCAGCCTCGGGGGATGTGGAGGAGGGGTGCTAGCTGACTTTTATAGTTTCCAAAACCTCACCCCTCTTCAAGTAGTGTTGGGACCCATACCGCAAGCCTAAACTGGAACCTCTTGGTAAAATTCGCGAGCACCCGCGGTGTTGCAGAGAAGATAATTCACACCTATGGTCACCGGCTGAGACTCCTTTACCCTCCCCGTCATTCAGAGGGAAAGAGGATTGAGCCCAGTCACTGAGGCATGAAACTCCCATCTCAGGCGGGCGTGTTCGCCTACAGCACTGGAGAATATTTGAAGTCTATAGTTAACGCTGGATCTGAATTCATTCCAGCGTTAATTTATGTATCGAGCACGGAGTTTTGGTTCGCTTTTCAGGGTTAGGGTAGCTCACCTTTCAGCTATGCGTTTTGTGCAGGGACTCTTAGTTGGGGTGGGCTTAACAATGGTTTTTCATCAGATTAAAATAGAGATGCTTAGATAAATGTTTATGTTAAGGCATAGGGATAGGCCTCTTCGTCCGGGTTATTCTTATCCTCTAGGCTCGACGTGGTTTGAGGATGACGACGGAGTTAACTTCGTCCTGTTCTCGGAGAATGCCTCCTCGGTTGAACTATTGCTGTATCGTTCTCCTAGTGATGCTCAGCCGAGTGAGACTATAAGCGTCACGCAGAGGACGGGTGACCTGTGGCACGTCTTTGTGCCCGGTGTTCGACCTGGGCAGCTCTATGCGTACAGGGTTGACGGGCCCTATGTACCAGAGAAGGGGTTCAGGTTTAATCGTAATAAGGTTTTGATAGACCCCTACGCTAAGGCGATCTCTGGGAGCTTGTTGTGGGATGACTCCGTGTTCGGCTATAAGATTGGGGATCAGGGAGCTGACTTATCTTTTGATGAGAGGGCTTCGGATAGGTTTGTGCCTAAGTGTGTGGTGGTTGACCCCTACTTTGAGTGGGATGACCACAATTTCCTGCGGAGGAAGATTCCGTGGAGTGATACCGTAATTTATGAAGCGCATGTTCGAGGTATGACCAAGCTTAGGTCTGATCTCCCAGAGGCTCTCCGAGGCACGTATGCGGGGCTTGCCTCACGTGGTGTTATCGACCACTTGAAGGAGATGGGTGTAACCACGCTGGAGCTCATGCCAGTCCACCACTATGTTGATGATAGATTCCTTGTTGAGAAGGGGTTGAAGAATTATTGGGGATACAACACGGTTGGCTTCTTCGCACCCGAGTGTAGGTACTCGAGCTCTGGTTGCTTGGGCGAGCAGGTGATTGAGTTTAAGAGCATGGTGAACGAGCTGCACAATGCGGGCATAGAGGTTATCATAGATGTTGTCTTCAACCACACCGCTGAAGGAAACCACTTGGGGCCAACCCTGTGTTTTAGGGGTATCGACAACACCTCCTACTACATGTTGGTGCCCGATAACCCACGTTACTACCTAGACTTCACTGGCACGGGAAACACACTAAACCTGAGCCACCCGAGAGTACTACAAATGGTGCTTGACAGTCTGAGGTACTGGGTGAGTGAAATGCACGTGGATGGCTTCAGGTTTGACTTGGCAGCATCTCTCGCACGTGAACTCTTCAGTGTGAACATGCTCTCAACATTCTTCATAACACTCCAGCAAGACCCAATACTCTCCAAGGTTAAACTCATAGCGGAGCCGTGGGATGTTGGCCCCGGCGGCTATCAAGTGGGCAACTTCCCCTATCTGTGGGCTGAGTGGAACGGTAAGTTCAGGGACACTATGCGTAGGTTCTGGCGTGGAGAACCGGTGGTCTACAGTGAGCTTGCGAACAGGCTCTTAGGGTCACCTGACCTATACTTAGGGAGCGAGCGCACCCCATTCGCGAGTATAAACTACGTGACCTGCCACGATGGCTTCACACTCGAGGACCTCGTAAGCTACGATTCGAAGCACAATGAGGCCAACCAGCTAGGCAACAGTGATGGTACGAACGACAACTTCAGCTGGAACTGCGGTATCGAAGGCCCAACCGATGATGTGGGTGTGCTCGCATGCAGGGAGAAGCAGAAGAGAAACCTTATCATCACTCTTTTCATTAGCCAAGGAGTGCCCATGGTTCTCGGTGGAGATGAATTATCTCGAAGTCAGCGTGGTAACAACAACGCGTTCTGCCAAGATAACGAGATAAGCTGGTATGACTGGAGCCTGAATGAACGCAGAGTTGGCTTCCAGCTCTTTGTGAGAAGCGTTGTACACTTCTTTAAGGCCCACAGAATCTTTAGAAGGGCAAGGTTCTTTCAGGGCAGGAAGCTCTTCGGCTCGCCCTTCAAGGATGTGACATGGTTTGGAGTTGATGGTGGCGAAGTGAGTGAGGCGCAGTGGAATTCGCCCACGCAAACCATAATTTTCGTACTCGAAGGAGGTTCAATGGATGAAGTGAACGAATTCGGAGAAAGGGTTGCGGACGACTCCTTCCTAATAATCCTCAACGGCAACCCAAACAATGTTAAGCTTAAGATACCACACATAGGCAAAAAATGGGAGCTTGTACTGCATCCCTATACGCGGAGTCTAAAAACCCAGGAATTAATTGTTGGGTCGGGAGCTGAGCTCGAGGTTGAGGGTAGATCGGCACTGGTCTATAGAAGGGTTGAAGCATGAGTGTACTCTCAACGTATAGGCTCCAGCTGAACAAGGATTTCCCTTTCGCAAGTGTTATAGGGCTGCTAGACTACTTCTCAGAGCTCGGCGTGTCTCACCTCTACCTCTCACCAATCCTAAAAGCCAGACCCCATAGTCCCCACTGCTATGATGTAGTAGACCACACCTCCATAAATGACGAGTTGGGTGGTGAGCAAGGCTACCGCTCACTACTACAGGAGGCTAGGAAACGGGGTTTAGGTGTGATCCAAGATGTTGTTCCAAACCATATGGCGGTGCACCCAACCAATTGGAGGCTTATGGATGTTTTCGAAAGAGGTCCGCAAAGCCGATACGCCGAATACTTTGACATAGACTGGTCCGCCTCTAAGTGTGTGGTTCTACCCCTACTTGACGCCGATGTGAACTGGCTTATAAGCCAGGGAAAACTCAAGATTGAAATCGTCCAAGGCATACCATCCATAGTTTATGGAGAGATGTGTTTCCCGATAAACGAGGCCGGTCTAGAAGTATTGCACCAGGCTGGCCCAATTGACAGCCAAACTCTTGGGTGCCTCGATCCAGCTGTTGTTAAAGAGGTTTTGGCCCGCCAATACTACACGCTTTCAGAGTCGCGTGGTCAGCCTAACTACAGGAGGTTTTTCAATGTTAATGAGCTCATAGGTGTGAACGTTGAGAAGAAGTGGGTGTTCGAGGAGTCGCATAGCGTACTACCGAAGCTTGCGGGTTTGGGTGTTGATGGCTACCGCGTGGACCACATAGATGGCTTGATGTATCCTTCCAAGTACCTTGAATGGCTACATAACTTGGTGGGCGACGCTTACGTAGTGGTGGAGAAGATTTTGACGGGGGATGAGTATCTCAGAGGGGACTGGGCTTGTGAGGGTACTACGGGTTACGACTTTATGAACCGTGTTAACCAGCTGTTCGTAGACGAGGACAGCGCCTCCTACTTTACGGAGATCTACGAGGAATTCCTGGGCAGAAAGATCGATTTTGAGTCTTTAGTCCTAGAAAAGAAAAGGTTTGTTGTTGAGAAGCTATTGAGAGCCGAGTTCGAAAGGGTTTTTAGAGAGTTCGCGGCAAGCGTCTTCGACTTCGACACTATGCATGAGAAACTGCTTCAATTCATACTCAGACTCCCAGTTTATCGAACATATATTGATGGCGCCGCGATAAGCGATGAGGATATACACTTAATTAGCTCTATTGATCCAGATGGCTCAATTATCAGTCTGATTAGAAGGTGCCGGGATGCTTTCCTGAAACTCCAGCAGATATTACCCGCGGTAACCGCCAAGGGCTACGAAGATAGTGTCCTATTCGTGTACAATAGATTGATATCGCTGAACGAGGTTGGCGGCGACCCACGGGTCTTCGGGTGTGGGGCTGATAGATTCCACGAGTTCAATAGGCGACGGCTTTCTCACTGGCCACTGTCGATGTCTGCCACCTCCACACACGACTCAAAACTCAGTGAGGATGTGCGATGTAGACTCGACGTTCTGTCGCAGATGCCAACCAAATGGTCTAGCTTCGTAAAGGGTATTAGGTACTTGTTGAACTCTCGTGTGGAAGCCAACGATGAATACAGGCTTTACCAGACGATCATAGGCACGTGGCCCCCCGAGGGTATGAATGAAGAGTACAGGGAGCGGATACGCTCGTTTACAATTAAGGCTATGCGGGAGGCGGGTGAAAACACATCGTGGATCCATCCGAACGCTGAGTATGAAGAAAAGGTCCTGAATCTAGTAAACGAAGTGTTCGAGTGCAAAGATGTCAGACACCAAATTGATAAGATGGTTGAAACGATTGCTCCCTTCGGCATGCTCTACTCCCTCTCAACTCTCACGCTAAAGATGACCTCACCCGGCGTGCCTGACATTTACCAAGGATGTGAAGTATGGAGATTTCTACTCACAGACCCCGATAACAGGAGGCCAGTTGACTTCACACGACTAAGGCAGATACTTAAAGATGTGAAAGATTCAGATGCTCAAAGGCTGATGACGCACATCTATGAAGGTGGAATAAAGATGTATATCACCACACGGCTCCTCCACCTTAGAAGGAAACTACCCGAAGTCTTCCAGAGCGGTGACTACGAGCCTATTCCAACTCCAAGAGAGCTCGTGGGCTACATGAGAGCTAAGCGTGTAGCTGTAGTAGTACCTAGACTAGTAGTCAACTTCCCCTTCCCACCAGTTGGTGAAATTTGGGGCGACAAGTCCATTGAGATTGACGCTGGCATTTACGTTGATGTCTTCACTAATAGAGAGATTAAATCGAACGGGCGTACACCACTCTCACACATCTTTTCCGAGCTACCGCTAGCTGTGCTCATAAAAAGAGAATGAATCATAGCTTACTTCATTCAATTCGTTCACAAAAGGCTAATACCCTACTCCATCTCAAATGGACTCATTGAATAATTCAAAAAATATTTCTATTACTCAAGATTTTCACTCTATTATTTTATATAGGTTCGATTTTTAGGTAGAATTTATATATTTCTTTGCGTGCTTTACTTGCGTTGGTTTGCTATGAATGGGTATGATGATTCTAATTCACTCTTTCCTAATCTGCGAAGAGGTGTGCTGGGTCTAAAAGAGGTCTATGGACAGGCGATGGGTGTGACGGCTCCCCTTGGAAGCGTTGTGTCAACAACCACCGCTGCAGTGGTTTACGCTGGTGCCGCGGTGCCTCTTGCAACCGTTATGGCCTTCTTGGGTAGCGTGTTGTGGATCTGGATACTTACCCGCTATTCTAATAAGCTAGCTAGCCCGGGGGGCTACTACTCGTTTTCAAGCGGGGCTTATGGCTCTAAGAAGCTTAGCCTCTTCGAAGCGCTCACGGAGGTCGCCGCGTACGTGTTCCTTAACGCGTTCGACGCTGTGGCCGTCTACCTCCTACTCGAGGTAGCTGGCTCGTTCTTCGGGATAACAGTGCCCCCAGCCTATGCGGTATTAGCCGTGGTTTTCACGGTTGCCTACCCAACACTCATAAGCCTTACAAATGTGAAGTCGCTCATGGGCAGGATTGTTATGGTTGGCTCCACACTCGAAGTTCTACTCCTAATAGGCTTCTTTGTATATGAAGTCTTAAAGCACGGCTTTCCCTTAGTGCCATTCGAGCCTTCAGCGATGACTGGCGGGGTCAGCGGGCTTGCGACGGCCTTTATATTGAGTCTAGTCAGCATATCAGGGGCTGGAACAGCGACCTACCTTGGGGAAGAGACACGTGTGCCCACAAAAACAATCTCGAAGGGAATGTGGCTTGCGCTCTTAATTGGTGGGTTATCCATGATCCTCGGCTCGTATGCCATAGTTGTGGGTTGGGGTCTCACCCACGTATCAGGTTTGACGAACAGTCCACAGCCTCTTTTCCAAGAGATTGGTGGGGTGAGCGTTGCGGCGTTGGCGGTCACGGTTGTTTTGGCCTTAAACAGTCTACTTGTTCAAAACATAGGGGTTACTGTTGGCGCTGCAAGAATCCTCTTTAACCTAGCGAGGGAGAAGAGCGCGCCAAAAGCGTTTGCAAAGGTGAAGGCTAACGGTCAGCCGCTCACAGCCACTTTATTCGTCGGCCTCATCACCGGCCTCCTAACCCTAATATCGATACTATGGCTCGGTGTAGTTGGCGCCTTCGCAGTGCTCGGCGTGCCACTGTCAGTGTTATGGGTTCTTGGTAGAACTATTGACACAATGGGTTTACCGCTCTTCTTAAAGAGGATTGAGAGGGTTTCACTCGGGGTTGTAGTGGCCTCCGTAGCCATGGTGGCCCTAAACCTGTGGGGGATATTCGAAACCTTTTATCCCCCTGCATTCGCAGCCTCAGTACTCATGGGGTGCTTTGGTGCAGCGTATGTAATCTGGTATAGGATGTGGGGTTCTAAGGGTAACGCCGGCCAGCTAGTGGTGGATGAGGACTGTTCGGTCGTACCGCTCACACACAAGATCGAAAGGTTACGCGGCGAACGTGGAGATGTACAATGATTTCCACTTCACTTATCGAGTTCGTGGCTTAGGCAACCTTCACCTAAGCTTATCACGTTTCCTCTAAACTAGTGTATGTGAGGCGGTTCCCTTATGTGAACCTCTTCGCTTTTTAAACACGATTCAATAACCTGAGTTATAATCTCTTAGGGTGTTTAGGGGAATAACGCCCCCATCTCAATACTCCAAGGCTTTTAATCACACTAAATCATGGAACCACTCACTAATTCTTAAATGGATGTTTGTGGTGAACCGCCGGTAACCGTACATCACAACACGCTTGGAGTGTATTCCATGGTCACTGTATCCCCATGTTACCGTTAACGAGTAGCGCTATGGTGTGCAGAGACAATCAAATCACAGCATATACATCACAGTGGCACGTTATCTGCTCTTTCTATTCTTTAGATTATTCAATAGTGTTCATCTTAGAATTTCGTGTCAAATAGACTGGTTTTTGCTAGGTCTATCACCTCGTCTCCTTGGCCGTTTAAAACAGCCTTTATTAAGTATAAGCCGAATCCCGTGAGCTCTTTCCACGTGAGTTTGGGTGGGCTTACCAACTCGTTTCTGTTTACCACTACGTCGAGGAGCGCTGGGCCCCTAGTGTTGAGGGTATCTGAGAGCGCCTGTTCGAGGCTGGCTGGCTCCTCTACTCTGATCCCAGTTATCCCGATTGACTGGGCGACGCTTGCAAAATTCGGGTTTTTTAGGTCGGTGCCATATGGCAGCAGGCCCTCCGCCTTCATTTCGAGCTCAACGTAGCTTAGAGCTGAGTTGTTAAAGACTATAACCTTCACGGGTAGGTCGTGTTGTACGAGTGTTAATAGCTCTCCAAGAAGCATACTGAGTCCTCCATCCCCCGAGAGGCTCACAACCTGCCTGTTTGGATATGAGAGCTGAGCACCTATTGCTTGGGGTAGGGCGTTAGCCATGGAGCCGTGTGAAAAGGAGCCGAGTAGCCTACGTTTACCATTCATTCTTATATAGCGCGCCGCCCACAGGGTTGGCGTTCCAACGTCGCAGGTGATTATGGCATCCTCCGAGGCAAGTTCATCCACTAGTTTGACCAGATACTGGGGTCTAACAGGCGCCTTACCGTCCCCAGAAACAGCGTGTTTATCTAAGCTCTCCAGCACCTTCCTGTAGTGCTCAAGAGACGTCTTCAGGTGTTTGTTGTCCTCTTTATCCCTGATTAAGGGTATAAGTGCACGCAGAAAAGCCTTGACATCCCCCACAACGCCTACGTCGACTCGGACTCTTCTCCCTATCTGCTCCCTACTAATGTCCACCTGCACTATTTTTGCTCGAGGGGGATAGAACTGTCTATAAGGGAAATCCGCTCCTAGGATGAGTAGTACGTCTGAATCCATCATCGCATAATAGCCTGAGGAGAACCCTAGGAGGCCAGTTAGGCCTACATCGTAGGGGTTATCATACTCCACATACTCCTTACCCCTCAGAGTGTGCACAATGGGTGCCTTAAGCTTGCCTGCCACGCTAACCAGCTCCTCATGCGCCTCCGAGCACCCTGCGCCTGCGAAAATGGTGATCTTCTCGGCTGTGTTGAGGAGTTGAGCTACACGGCTTACGTCCTCAGCTGTGGGAGTGACGACTGGGCGCGTAGCCGAGAAATCCGGGTGGCCGGTGCTCTCCGCTTCAGCCCATGCTACATCTCCCGGCACAACCACGACGGAGACCCCCCGCCTACCTATGGATGACTGTATGGCGATACTCATTATGCTCCCAACCTGACCCGGCTCACTCACCACACCGCAGTAAACACTGCAGTCCCTGAATAGGTATTCGGGGTGAGTTTCTTGGAAATAGTTGGTGCCCAACTCACTGCTCGGTATCTGGGAGGCTATAGCCACAACGGGCGACCTACTCCTATTAGCGTCGTATAGACCGTTTATCAGGTGGAGGTTCCCCGGCCCACAGCTACCCGCACAAGCACTGAGTCTACCTGTAAGCTGAGCCTCAGCGCCGGCCGCGAAGGCCGCGGCTTCTTCGTGCCTAGTGTTAACCCATCTGATATCCGTTTGCCTGCGAAAGTTCTCCGTAAAAGCGTTGAGCGAGTCACCAGCAATACCATAGACATGCCGCACACCCGCAGCCACAAGGTAATCAACGATGATATCAGCAACTTTACTCTTCAACGGCGGTCCACTCTAACCATTTGCAACTCAGATATTAGTGCAGCCCATTCTCCCAGTGCATTAGACCATAACACATATAACAATCAGATTTCGGGTGGTAGAGGATTGGATAAAACTAACCCTGCACGGTCGGCTCAATCTCTGCTCAGGGCGTAGGGTGCCGCCTGAGGCGGATTTTGGGTTTGCCGCCGGTTAGAGAGGAGGCCAGAGAGAGTGAATCTATATACGTTCACAGTGTTATTACTCAATACGCGGTGTTAGGTTCTTTGTTTAAGATGGGTTACCTCGTTTATTCCTATTTCATGAGACCTATCTACTTTTAGAGTAACTGTAAGCCTAGCCTCCTTGTCTTACTGTCCGCTTTGTGACCCGTTCTTTAAGTCTTTTGTGCACCTGCGTTTAGAGCGGTGTGGGAGTCTTTACGGTAGAGTGAGTCCCCACGGCCCTAGGGACCGTGTGTAATCGTCAATTTGACAAATGACGGTGGCTAACCTTAACTCTTTTGAAATGCGGCGGTACCCCAGGTTATTAATAAGCTTGCATGAATAACTCAGATCAAAAGAAGGGGAAGTGGAGAATAGCCTATGCTTCTAGCTTCGGTGTGAATCCTGCTTGTTGCCTTAATAGTTTTGCATCGAAGAATTGTTGTATTAGTTCTAGGCGTTTGTGTCTGTGTTTGGGTGAGCCGTTAATGCTGTGAGCATGGTCGCCTTTTTTAAAAACTGCGATATAGCTTTCTTTGCGCAGTGTTTTCAGTAGTTGGTGGAAGCTTACGGATTGCTCGAGTGGGCAGCGATAGTCCTCCACGCTGTGGATGAATAGGATGGGTGTGTTCACTTTGTGTGCAAGGTAGATTGGGCTTAGCTTCCTATACTCCTCTGATTGAAGTGGATCCTCCCCTATTAGGTCTCTGCAGAACCAGTAGCCTATGTCTGAGTATGTGTACATTGTGAACCAGTTGCTGATGCCGTTCTCACTAACTGCGGCCCTGAATCTCTCCGTGTGGGTCACAGCCCAGTTGGTCAGGTATCCTCCCCCACTTATCCCCGTCACCCCCATTCTTTCAGGGTCAACCCCTCCCTCCCTCTTTATGAGTTCGTCCACCCCGTTCAATATATCTTCGAAGTCTTCTTCGCCATACCTGTGCATTATACGCTTCGCGAACTCCTCGTCGTACCCATCGCTTCCACGTGGATTTGTATAGAGCACATAGTAACCCTTCTGTGCTAAAAGTTGACCTAAGAAGTCGAATCGATAACCATACATCCCCTTAGGGCCTCCGTGGATAAACACGACAAGCGGAGACCTATCTTTCGTCTCGACTTGGGGCTTGAGATACCACCCATCGATTTCGAGTCCTCCCACGCCCTTATACCTTAGCCTATTCAGGGGTTTGAAACCTAGTGTTACAGCCAAGTGGGTGTTATACGATGTGAGTCTCCTCTCTCCCCCATCCCACAAGTAGAGCTCTGCCGGTTGTGTGGGTGTCTCCTTAATGTACACAGCCCTGCCGGTACGGCTTACGTCGAATAGTGTGACCCAGCAGTCATCATAGGCAATCCTCTCCTGAGTGCTCCCATCCAAGCTCACACGGTTGAGTGCCAGTCTACCCTCCTCAGCGCTCACATAGTATACGAATCCGTCTCCGCCAAGTTTCGGCTGTGCCCAAGCGTTGTTCCACCTATACTTCTCCGTTAACCCGTTAATTTTGTCCCCATCCCACAAATAGATGTAGCTGTGTTCAGCGTGGTTCTTCTTCTTCGGTTTACCGAGTAGGAGTAGGGTTCGACCATCTGAGTCAACCGCGGTGTACGAAACGTCTTGGAAAAGCACACGTGAGTCACCTCCATCGCGCATATGCACGGTGAAATTTGTGAATGGGTTCTCCCTGCTCGGCGTGTTATACACGAGCGACTCACCATGCCATACGGCAGCCGTGATTAACGGAATGAGTGGGGCGCTCTCCTCGAATCTATCTAGAAGCGCCCCACTCGTTGAGTCCACGACTCTAAACTCTGTTTTCTCAGAGTCAAAGAACCCCTTAGAGTTAAACCACACTGGCACGTCCTCCTCGAAATAGAGGTGGGCGTCGCCGCGCCTCTTAGAGAGAACTAAGCATAGCCTTTCACCCCGCGCTGACCACAGTGTGTCCGCCAACCCTTCGGTCTCAAGCAGCCTCCTAGATGAACCAGTGGTCACATCCATTATCCATAGCTCTGATTTACCAGTTGAGTCACCCGCCACCACGTAGCTTAGACGCTTAGAGTCGGGGCTGAATCTCGGCATGTAGCCCTTGGCCACAAACCTCTCCTCCCCACCCGTTATGCTTCGTATAACCAGCGTCTGATCATACTTATCACCCGCCAAGTCTGGCTTACTAAGTACGTATGAACACCACTCACCGCTAGGTGAAACCCGCGGGTCGCTTAGACCCACGAGTTCGAACAGCGCCTCAGAACCCCACATCTACGATCGATTTGAATACACAGAGCAAGCTATAAACACGTTGTACCCCTACCACAATCTAAGATGTGGCACAGCATGCAGGGGCGGAGTTCTAGATAGAGAAAATCGCACAACGCACGCATGGCTTTGACTACTCACCGTTGACTTGAAATACCTGGGATAGAGCACGGATGGAGTTAGACAAAGTTATTCGGGCCCCATTCGTGCTTAGATGGTGTCCGGATAACGCTTCTCCACGCTTGGGTACAGAGGTCACCGTGCTCTAATCCGGACACTATCTCGTGCTCATGCATAAAGCTTCTAAGAGGGTTTGCATTCTCTGTTTTATGGCTCAAAGGTTGGGTGCTGGGGGCACACTTATTCTACTAGCACTCATGCTACTCGTCATAAACTACGTTGAGACCATGGTTATACCCGCGCTTCCCACGATTGAGAAGGACTTCTCAACGAGCGCCACGACTGCTGGCTGGGTGACTTCAGCCTATCTAATAGTTGGCGCGGCTACCGCACCGCTTTTCGGTAAGCTCGCTGACAGGTATGGTAAAAAGAGGATGTACATCTTCGCCGTGGCGTTCTATATTGTCGCGGTCGGCATAGCGGGGTTCTCACCCAATATAGGCTTCCTCATAGGTGCAAGGGCCATACAGGGCTTGGGTTTCGCTATATTCCCGATAACGATCGCGATAATCACAGACATATTTCCGAGGGAGAGGGTTGCTTTCGCACAGGGTGTTCTGAGCGGCATGCTAGGCATCGGTCCGGCGTTGGGTCTCATCGCGGGCTCCTATATTGTCCAGGACTTGGGGTGGCCCTTTGCTTTCCATACAGCCTTCATATTATCACTAATCATCTTTGTGCTCTCACTACGATATCTTAGGGAGACAGATGTGAGGACGAAGGAGTCGGTTGACTATGTGGGCACAGCCATCCTTATGACGAGTGTAGTTGCATTATTAGTATATCTAACTGAAGGTCCGAGTGTAGGCTGGCTTTCAGCCCAGAATCTCGTTCTCCTTGCGTTGGGTCTCATCATGTTCGGTGTCTTCATCCCCTACGAGAGGAGAACAAGAGAGCCACTTATGAAGTTAAGCCTGTTCGAGATAAGGAATGTAGCTGTGGCCAACCTAGCTGGTCTAACATCTGGTATAGGGATGTTCCAATTCTTCATAGCAGTGGTATACTACACACAACTTCCTAGACCCTACGGGCTTGGCCTCACAATAATACAGTCTGGCCTACTCATGGCGCCAGTAGCGTTGAGCATGCTTGTGTTCGGGCCGCTCATGGGGAGGCTTATACAGCGCGTCGGCCCGAAACCCGTTGTTATGGCAGGCGCAATAATCGGGGCGCTGGGTTTCCTAGCTGTGCTCACATATAGAGCCACGAAGTACGACCTTTTGGTCGACGGGTTGATCTCAGGCGTAGGCCTCGTGAGCATAATCGTGCCACTGGTGAACATGATCGCGGTCTCCCTCCCAGCCGAGTACAGGGCTGTGGGTCTCGGCATGAACACCCTTCTAAGGGCGCTTGGTAGCTCAGTGGGCCCCGTGGTAGCCACAGTCGTTATGACCACATATCAGACTTGGGATGTAACAATACTTCAAGGAAAAATTCTACCAGTGGGCGAGTTCCCCACTTCCACGGCATTCAACTACATAGCGATCTTCGGAATAATACTCATGCTACTCACACTAGTATTCTCAAGCTTTACACGGAACTACACCTTCAAGCACTCCACGGAGAAGCGGGAAGGGGTAGAACAGGCTCCCGAGATGCTCGAGCCAGAACAGCCAATATAACCTAAGCGATGCTTGGATGACAGGCAACTCGGTACACGGTGCACCTTTACACTCTTTAGACGGTAGCCGATTTAGGAAACCCGTTTGTCTTGCTCTCTAAGACCCGGGTAGCCGAGCTCGAGCAATTCTCGCAAACCTCAGCCCTTGCTCTATTCCAAAACCTTCCACCCCCTCAAGAGGGGCGGTATCCCTGAAACCCGAAACCTTAAGTCGAGCCTCTGGATAACATTCGAGCACCTCTGATTCAACGGAGTTAAGAATTCACGCCTGTGGACATCTCGGCCTCGGTAACCCTCTCTGGGAATCGAGCACGCCGGTTGAGGGAGGAGGCTTCTGACCCTAGGCTGTGAGTGGCTCACTGCATACGCATGCGGCGAGCCCCATCCTTTAGTGCGGTTTTCTGATTCGCGTTAAACATATATCGACTTTGGTTGTTATGCGTCTTGTGGGGAAGATTAGTTCGGTTGGGGTTATCGGCGCGGGCACTATGGGTCACGGTATAGCTACAGCTGTGGCTTTAGCGGGGTACACAGTTAGGTTGGAGGACGCGTACCCGGAGGCCTTGGATAGGGCTAGACACGCAATACGTTCTAGTTTGGATAGACTTGTTTCCTCTGGGCGTATTGATCGGTCTAAGGCTGATGAGGCTTTTGCTAGGATCAGTTACCACGGTTCGCTCGAGGAAGCTGTTAAAGGTGTTGAGTTGGTTGTAGAGGCTGTACCAGAGGATGTAGAATTGAAGCGCGGTTTGTTCGCTAAGCTCGCTAAGCTCACATCTAAGGGTGTAATACTTAGCAGTAATACTTCTAATATCAGGATATCAAGGATTGCCTCTGGGACGGGTAGGGAAGAGGATATCGTGGGCATTCACTTCTTCAATCCTGCAGTAATAATGAAGGCCGTAGAGGTCATACGCGGCGAGCGAACCTCGGATGACGTGTTTGAGGACGCGGTTGGATTCGTGGTTTCGCTTGGAAAGAAACCCATAAAGGTGTTGAAGGACACCCCTGGATTCGTTGTCAACAGAATAACCGCGCCGGAAGGCCTCCTATTCTGCCTGCTACTCGATAGGGGTGTTGCACCCGCTGAGGTTGATACCTACTTTAAGCGTCAGGGTCTACCCATGGGTCCTTATGAGCTTATGGACTATGTGGGTGTGGATGTCGTCGTCCATTCGCTCGAATACTACGGCGAAGAGCTCTCCGCTGACTATAAGAAGTGTTCCTCGCTTGGCGCGATGGTGAAGCAGGGTAGACTCGGCCTGAAGAGTGGTAAGGGATTCTACGAATGGCGCGAAAAAAAAGCTGTTATACCACAGGTGAATCCTTCTTCGCCTGTCGAACTTATGGATATTCTGAGCCTGGAGGTGAATGAAGCCGTAAAGCTCATCGAGCAAAGAGTCTCGAGCCCTGAGGATATTGAAGAGGGCGTCAAGCTAGGACTCAACAGACCGTTTGGACCGATAACCGCTGCGAATAACATGTTCCAAGAGGAGCTCAAGTCTAGGCTGGAAAGGTTGAGTTCGACTTTCGGCGTGGAGGTTTTCAAGCCGGCGAAGACGATCTCTGAGGGTAGCCTCAAACAGCTGTTGAGTCCTTCCAGTGGGCATCAGGTTGTCAAACCGTCACAGGGGGTTCGATATGTGACGGTGGATCGACCAGCACCCAAGGTTGCTAGGATCACTATAGAAAACACTAGAAACAACCTTATCAATACGGAGGTGCTCGCCCAATTAGAGGAAGCGGTCAAGTCGCTTTGGAATGATAGGGAGGTGGTGGTGATACTCGTTACTGGTAAGGGTGAGAACTTTTCAGCGGGCGCCCAGCTCAACCAGCTTTTCCAAACCAGCATGGATTTCGCGGAGATGTCGAGGCAGGGTCAGAGGGTCTTCAGGCTGCTATCAGAGATGCCAAAGTTGGCCGTAGCAGAGATGAAGGGCTATGTGCTCGGTGGGGGATTCGAGCTCAGCCTCGCGTGCGATATAAGGCTTTCAACGGAGGAGGCGCAGATTGGATTCCCCGAGCTCACCCTAGGCCTACTGCCTGGCTGGGGTGGAACCCAGCGGTTGAGTAAGCTCATCGGTCTTTCAAGGGCGTCGTACATGGTTCTCACGGCTGAGAGGATAAGTGGTGCGCGGGCGTATGAGTGGGGGCTTGTCTCTAAGCTTATCACCAAGGAGCGGGCGGATGACGAAGCAGTGGCCTATGCGGCAGAGCTCGCATCGAGGGTTGCGCCTGTGGCCGCCGCGCTAGCTAAGAGGCTGCTCAATAAAGGCTCCGAGGTACCCATGGATAATGGCTTGGAGTGGGAGGCCACAGCCATGGGTCTACTGTATGGCACCGAGGATCTACGTGAAGGTATATCAGCTTTTCTACAGAAGAGAAAGGCGGAGTTCAAAGGAAAGTAAAGGTTAATGTAGGGGTTCGACGCTGAGAGGAGGGTGGCATTAAGGGGTGTTGGCTTTGAGTGGTGCCCGCGAAGATCACAGTGAGGTGGGTCTATTCAGCATTGTGCGCTGGGGGGTTGGAGGCACAATCATTGTCATCGGGGGAACCGTAACCGCCTCCGTGCTCTTAGCGCTATGGTTCAGATATCACGCCCTGCCCGCCCTGCTCCTCTCAATCCTCACATACGCGGCAGTGGCTGTAGTGGCCTTCGTTAAGATCACAGAAGAGATACAGCCAACGCGCCACATAGATGAAACCGTGGTTGGCAAGGTGGGAGTAGTGGTGAGCGAGCCAACCCCTTCTAAGCCAGGGGTTGTTAAAGTGGGCTCCCAGCTATGGTCCGCCAAGGCGTCTTGCGAGCTCAAAAGAGGCGACAGGGTTGTGGTCAGGTCACGAGAGGGCCTATACCTAGTAGTAGACAAGGCATCTAGCGAGGGCTGAGGGGTAGCGCGCCGTGGGGGAGTGATTCTAAGTTGGGATCTGGACCCCCCGTGAGTGTACTTTAACACCCTTAGTTGCTATGAAGATAGTAATAATTGTTGGAATTCCTGTGCGTTTTTGGCCATGGCGGTGTTATTAAAGAACACGTAGCATGTCTCCGAGCCGAGTTCTTCAACCTTTTTTCTGAGTAATTCGAGTTCGGAGTCTGAGTAGTCATAGGTGTATCCTCTACCTCTACCGTGAAGTCTTAGGTAGGATACATCCGTGTTGATCAGTGGTTCACGTCTGAACGGGTCGAATACGTCAACTAAGTCGAGTTTATAGAAGAGGTTTGCTACCTCCTCTTGGTATTCAAACCAGCTTGGACTGCGTAGCTCCACCCCAATCTTAACTGGTCTCTCCACTGAGCCGAAGAATGCCGCCAGGTTGCCCACGTTCTCAGCGTTCCTAACAAAGCTTGGTGGAAGCTGGACCACTATAAAGCGTGAACCCAGTTTTCTTGATATTTCAAGCACCTTCTCCCAGAGCGAATAATTCTCCTCGGTGGGCTTGAGTCCCCCATACCTTTCAGGGTCACCCTCAGGGTGCCTGTATCTACGCCAAGTGGGACTAGTGAATGGATGGGTTAAGCCTTGGTACGCTTTCATAGTAAAGGTGAACCCCTCTCCGAATGCCTCAACCCACTTTGAGGGGGTGCCACTCTTTGGAAGCCTATAGAATGTGTATTGGACCTCCATAGCCCTAAACTTTGAGCGGTAATCACTAACCCTTAACCCCCCCTGACCACAGCAGCCAACCAGCACATTCACGAATAATAAGGGTGGTCAAGAATACTAAAACCCTACTCAGACACCCTTCTCACTCCTCAAGTAGCCCACTAGGTAGGCGAGTATATACAGTGCTGAAAGTGCTAGTAAGGCGTACACTATCAATGTGTCCAGTGCTCCAACCGTGGATGAAGCACCACTCCTCCATAGACCACCAGCCCTGTAACCAGCGTACACAAGGAGGGTCGACCATCCCAGCGTGCCAATCAGTGTCATCGCCCCAAACGCGCGGCTACTCATTTTTAGGAGCCCAGCTGGGAAGCTGATAAGTGTGCGGATCAGTGGGACAAAGCGTGCGAGCAGAACCGTAACCAGTCCGCCCCTGTTAAACCAATTCTCGGCGCGTACAAGTGATGGCTCACTTATATGTATGTATTTGAGGACCCGCACAAGCAGGGGTCTTCCAAGCAGCCTAGCTGCATAATAATCTATGTACGCGCCTACAAGCCCACCCGCTGAGGCGACGATTACGGCCTGAATGAAGCCCATTTTACCAATGAACACTAGGTAGCCAGCGAGTGGTAGTATGACTTCGCTCGGTACGGGTAGGCTAGCGCTCTCTAGGAGCATGAGAACAAAAAGGCCTGGGTACCCAAGCGTGGCCTCAAGCTGTGTTGATGACGCAAATAATCCACCCACTAGACCCGAAGAGCCCACAAGGCTTTCGAAGGGTAGCTCGAATGCGTCAATTGCCTCAATCAGTGTGAGCCCGAATACCACTATGCTGATTGCGAAGAGAAAGCTACTTTTAGGAAACCATTCGAAAGTTTGTCTTTTCCCCACGCGATTACCACACCATTCACTCATTTAAGCGTAGCAGCACTATTCAACGAATAGTTGATAAATTTGTGCCTGTAAATCATGAGAAGAGGGAAGACTGGTATATATGTAGAAATTTCTTATATCGAATAGAGATTGTGTGTGAGGACGGGGTAGTTCACTATGCTACTACTGTTTTCTTTATGAGGCCTAGTCGTCGGAGGTCCTCTGCCAGCTCCCTCCTCTCCTCGGGGGTGAGCGGTGATACGGGGGGGCGCACGTGTCCTGCTGCCATGCCCATGAGTTCACCCCAGTATTTAACCATCTGAACAGGGAGTGAGCCACCCGTTCTAGCTACTAGTCTGCTCCACCATACACGTGAAGCCTTTTTAATAGGCCATATCTTCTCGTAGAGCTTCTTGGCTTCGTCGAGGTCTCCCTTTGTGGCTAGCTCTATAAATCTCACATAGTCGTGTCTTTCCTCGGAGTCAAACCTCCAGTCACTCGTGTTGGCAAACATCACCTGCTGGTGGAAGCCATAGTATGGCTCATAGAAGAATATTTCCTCATCCGGCATGCTTATCACCGCCTTATCACCCGCCAGCAAGTGGGTGTCTATTGATATCTGCATATTAAAGCTCGCCTCCTTTATTGCAACGACACTTGGTATCTCCGCAATCTTGTTTAGAGCCTTCGCGGAGAGTGTTATGCCGAACTGGGGGGAGTTGTAGAAGGCTATACCTATATCCAACGCCTCTGACACCCGTCTTACCCAGTCTATGACCTGCTCCTCCGTCTTTGTGAGCATGTATGGGGCGGCGAGTATGGCGAGGTCGTACCCAGCTTCCTCAACCCTTTTACCCAAATATATCACGTCCTTAAGGCAGGTATCAGTTATCTGGAAGGCTGTGTAAGCCCTACCCCTCACGAGCTTGGGCGCCGTCTCTAGGAGGCTCAGCCTCTCGGCCATGGTGAGGCTCCAGAACTCGCCCATATTCCAAGAAAAACCCAAACCCTTAGTACCAAGCTTTAACACGTGCTCCACGTTGTGAGCTAACCCCTTAATATCCAGTTCGTCCTCAGGTGTAAAGGGAGTGACCATAGTGGTCCACTCGCCCACCATCTCGTCTCTAGCCCACTGCTTAGCCTCCCTCTTAGTGTAACGCATACCAAGTATACATCCCACTCAAGCTTAAATTTTTCGTACCACCACTTAGTGGTAAAGTGTCCCCCATCAGCGCTTGGCTGAAAGCCGTGAGACCCGCCTACCTGCCAGCCTCGCTAATACCCGTTACAGTGGGCTTAGCCTACGCGTGGGGTGCAAACCACAGCTTCAACTTAGGCTACGCGTTGGTCACGCTCGGAGGTATAACCTTCGCCCACATGAGTGCTGACCTGTTTAACGACTACTTTGACTATGCACACGGAACCGATCAGCTCTCAAAACTAAGAGGTCTAAGCGGAGGCTCAGGTGTGCTAGTGGACGGAGTGCTCACCCCCAGAAAGGTTCTGAGAGGTGGCTTTACACTTCTGGGATTAGCCCTAGTGTGCGGGTTATACCTCACCCTGCGTGTAGGTTTACTCGTTCTCCTCCTCATGGGACTAGGCGCCATCTCCATTTACGCTTATACATCCCTCCTACAGCGGGTTGGGCTCGGCGAGCTCACACTCGCCTTGGAAAGGGTTGCCACGGTGCTTGGCACCTATTATGTTCAGGCTCATAGGGTGGTTATCCAACCAATACTGCTTGGCGTCATACTTGGCGTTCTCTCAATCTATATGGTGTACTACGCAGCATTCCCAGACTACGACGCCGACAAGCAGACAGGTAAGAAGACGCTTGTTGTTATTCTAGGATACAGCGAGGCGTTAGAGTTTGCACCCACCCTCCTCGCACTCTCATATATACTTCTGATCCTGTGTATAGCGGCTAAGCTTCTACCGTACACCACACTCATCACGCTACTGGTCCTCCCAGTGGGCTACCAGTCAATAATGAACCTTAGGAATGTGGATGATCAGAAATCTATCCGAAAAGGATTAAAACAGACAGCTCTGTTTACACGCCTCTACGGCGTGTTACTAGCTCTCTCTCTCCTACTAATCTAACAGTGGCGCGTAAAGTGAATGTGAGCTACCCCGCCCAGAATGTAGACCCAAAATCGGTGCTTAGGCTCGGGCACCTGGTTTACCAGGTCCTTGTAATCTTTGAGCAGCGGCAGAAACTTCTCCCCGCTTTCGTGTTTGAGAGAATAGCTCTTTAGCGCGCTTGACCACCTCCTTGGATTTACGGCTCCTTAAACCGTAGAGTCTAGCTGAGAAGTGGGATATTATCGTGATCAGATCTTGGATCATCTCCTCCTGAGGGGTTTTAGTCTCCGATTGGTTCAATACTTCAATGCTCGTTCCATGGGCTTTGAAAACTCTGCGCAGCGTTTCGAAGCCAAACCTTGTGAGCCTGTCTTCATACGATACCACGACTTTGTCAACTTCGTTGTGTAGCACTTTATCGAGTAGCCTGAGAAAACCCTTCCTCTCCTCATTCAAGCCTGAGGCTATATCGCTTATCACTTCTTGAACACCCCTCCGCCTTAAATATTCAACCTGCCTCTCCAAATCATCCCTGTGTGTTGCTGATGACACCCTTGCGTAGCCTATCACGCTTCTTATACCACGCTCACCCTGTAGCCTCCTGATTTCGGATTCGGGTATCCTTCTGCGACCGCCCAAGGTCCTAATAACCCTGATCTTACCCTGCTTGTCCCACTTCTGAATCGTCCTCGGGTGGAGGCCGAGAAGCAGGCAGGCCTCTTTAGCGTGTACAACCTTTCTGGCATTACTCATAAATATGACTATAACCTAGATAAAACTACTTGTTTTGAAACTACTGATAACGGCGCTTTGTAAAATCATATGAGGTTATATTGCTGCGTCTTTTTACATATTTCGGAAATACGTCTAAACCACACGTTGCGCTGGGATTTTAATTGAATCTTAAGGGTCGGAGACCCACGGGGGACCCACCACATGCTTCACCGGTAGCAGAGGCGACAAGTTTAGGGATTCGTTCAGGCCAGTCAAAACTAGCCGTGAGTGTTAACTGTGACCCGACAGATTTTTCATTCCTTTGTTGGAGTAATGTCAGGCCGTACTAATTGTTGGCTGTTAGGCGGGAAAAAGGGTGGGGGTTAGGTGTTGTGTGGTTCGCCTTGACGCGTCTTGGTTTCGAGTGATTCGAGTGTTTCATAAACGTCTTTGGCGTCCTCGTCCGCCTCAGCGTCAAGCATGTACACTCTCGCCTTCCAGTCTGATAGTTTGAGCCAACTATAGGTAGACTGGCTCGCCCACCAGTTCAAGCTTCCCTCAACTATCTCCTCAATTTCTCCCTTTACCTCGTAGGGATTACTGACATTTATAGGTGGGCTCTCAAGCACGACGTACACCCTACTAGTACCAGGTGTAGCCTCTTCCTGCGCCAAACCGAACTCGTTTGACGGCTCAATCTTAATTGTGACCATCAAAGGCTGTTTCCCTGGGTCGGGATTGGGTATGAGTGTTCTTAGCTCCTTTACTCCACCACTAGTCTTAAGCCTCTCATGTATCATCTCACCGAGTTTGGCGCTTTGGAAGTAAGTGACGAGAAGCTGACCAACTAGGTTCTCGAGTTCCTTGTCTCTACTGCTTTGACCCCAGCTCAAGCCCACCACTTCACGAATAGCCTTATGGCGCCTTGTCTATCAGTTTGAGTGAGCCGACCCTGAAGACTACATGGTCAGCGAACACCGTGGGGTCGATCACTATGCTCCTGTTCGTCTCACATAGCGGCAGAAGGGTTTCCTCCTCCTCAATCAAAACCTCTTTTGTATCCATCAAGCAATATACGTCGGCTTCCGCTATAAAGGTTTTGGATAAAACTACACGTCACCGAATGGGTAAAGGTTAATTCATGTTTGTTTTACTTTTGCCTATCTCCGCTTTGGCCATTTTGAGAAACGGTAGAAACAAGCCGGCTACCGCGCCGCTTACGACCCAGCTCACCCTATAGCCCACGAGTGTTACAGAGTAGCCGAAGAGGACTATGCCCACCGCGCCGGACAGTATGCTCACACTGTTTATAAGCCCTATAGCGAGCGGCGCATAGCGTTTACCTATCCGCTCAACGTCGGTTGGAATGGCGTAGGCGATTGTGTACGCGGCCGAGTCGAAGAAGCCTAGCGTAATGGTTGCGAGGATCAGGCTGTACTGGTTTGTGGATGAGAACAGGGCGACTGAGAGTCCAGCTAATAGTGTTGGTATAATAACATAGATCCTTCTATCAGCGCTTCTATCGGATATTGAACCTATGAGCGGCCCGCCCACTAGGCCTCCGAATAGTATGAGGGAGGAGAGAAGGCCCGTTGTGGTGGCGGGGAGGCTTAGAGCGTTGCTTGCGTAGTCGACAATAAACTGGCTTGCAATATAGTAGACGACTGAGAGGCCAAGAATACCCAAGGCTACCCCCCAAACAATCCTAGAACTGATTGTGCTGATCATCTCTGACGTATCACTAGACCTTTCATCCACCACGCCTCTGAACGCCACTAGATACTGGGCTAGGGCTACCAGTGTGCTCACGCCTGTGATTAGGTATGGTGCGCGCCAACCCCACGCAGCGGCTGCCGGCGTCATCGTGAATAGGGTTATTCCTCCTCCAAGGTTGAAGGCTGCGTTGTATATCCCTATCATTAGGCCTGAGCGACCCTTATAGAGATTGGAGACCACGACCATGGCGGGTGCAAAGTAGAACGCGGCGCCTACACCGGTTATGAATCGAGTTATGATTTGGCTGATGATGCTTGGTGAAAGAGCCGAGGCTAGTGAGCCTACCGCTATGAGTCCCAATCCAATTGTCACTGCGCTTGAAGCGCCTCTACGCGCGGAGTATATACCAGCGGGGACTTGTAGTGCCCCTGAGCCCACCATGAAAGCGGAGAGGAGTTCACCTAGCTCGGTATAGTTATAGTGTTGATGGGCCACGAAGGCTGGTGATGCGGCTGCAGCGTCAAACCAACAGAAGGTGTAGATTACCCTAGAGAAGGTTATGGACGCAAGTAGGCGTGTAGGTGAACTTGGAAACTTGGTACACCTTAAAGGCACACTCGATTAGCTGTTTTAGGATTTACTCAGTATACACCTAGGGCTTCTCCAATTGTTGCCTCGCTCTTCTTAGCCTCTTTATTACTTCGTAGAGGTCCTCGTTCGTGCGTCTCCTGTATTCTCTGGATACAAAGAAAGCTGAAATCATCGATGAAAAAAGTATCACCATGAAGCTTATGTCGAATATCTTGGAAGCGTAGGGGTAGATTACCGAGCTGGGCGATATGGAGGCTATGAGCGTGCTTGCCAGCACTGCTACTGTAAGGCCTCTCGGGTAGAGTGAAATGAGCAAGCCTAGGTTGTCGCGTAGCTCTTGGTCTCCAAGCGTGGTGGCCTCAACCCCCACAACCCGTGGGAGAAGTAGGAGGAATGCGAGTCCAAGCCCTATTATGGCGGAGTAGGGTTTGAGTGATACGAGTGTGCCCACGAACACATAGAAGAATGTTCGCACAAAGAAGTTTATCTCACCCTCAAAGTTGGTCACGTTCCCAAGGTTCACCTTGGAATCTCTACCGAAGAGTCTTAGGAATAGTCTGTGGTTTCCGAGCACCAGTCCGAAAACAAGCACGCTGAGCACGGCGCTGCCCCCAAGTATGTCGACGATCGCGTATATACCTATCACGACCGCGACCGTGACTATATAGGAGTGGGGTATATCGCCCACACGTTCTAACACGGTCACCCAGATGAGGCCGCCCGCCGCGCCGATAAATATCCCCGTGGACACTAGTTCGAACAGGTAGCGTGCCACGAACACGATGCCGGGTTTCACTGGGGTTACGCCCTGTGATTGCATGAGTATGTCGAATATTATGTAGAAGGCAACTATGCAGGTCACACTGTTGAATGTGGAGTCTATTACCATGCTTGTTAGCGCAGATTCACTCAACCCAAGCCTCTGGGATACGGGTATCACGATTGTGGCCGTGGTTTCACCCAGCATCGCACCGAAGAGGGCTGAAACGAGTAGCGGCCAGCCAAAAACGTAGTGGAAAAGGGGTGTTATGAATGCCATTGTTAGGAGGGTGTCCATCACAGCCATCACAACCCCCCTCCCCCCGCCACCCCCAATCAGCGAGGAGAAGTTGAGGTTGATTGAGCCGCTCAGCACGATTATTACGAGAGCGGCGTCCCCGAAGAAGGGTGCGAGGCTCCGCAGCACATCCACTTGGGTTGGTGATACGATGTGGAAGATTGGTCCTATGAGCATTCCAGCCAACATGAGTGCTAGGTTTTCTGGTAATCTGTACTTGTAGAACACAACTTCAGCTAGGAAACCGATGAGTATAACTCCGCCTAGCACGACGAGTAGTAAATCCGTGTTAGCCGCAATCGAGAGATCAATATTGAACATCTGCAAACCCTTCTCTACTTTTAATCTGGTTGTCGGGTTATAGCTGATTGGTGATAATCCTATATAAGGAATGCGAAGGGAAACTTCCTTGTGGTTGTTTGCACGGAATTAAAGTCAGAGTAGCGGTTCTCTACACTTAAAGCGGGGGTGTGTTGATTTGTGATGCGGGTGGTTCTATTTTTGCCCTTCTTATTTGCGCTGCTATCTCAAATATATAGGCGAGCAGTGGCACGACTCCCGTTACTGTTATGAAAAGTGGTTTATAGCTATAGAAGAAGGCGAGTTTTAGTTCCTCAGCTATCGAAGCTGAGGGCGCGTATGTGTCATATAGTAGTGCTGGCGATATGAAATAGAAGGCATTATAGGATAACCCCACGAAGAGGAGGGGTAGAGCCGTGAAGATCCAGGCGCTTGCCTTCCTGCGCTGCAGGGTGAGTAGGGGGACGACCCACAGGAAATATTGGGGGTTAACATAGTTGTATGTCAAAAACAGTGTGAGTATGATTATCATGAGGAGCGCCACTGGATCCGCTTTCGGATGCCTGTATGCATAAGCTAATATGGCTGCGTATACTGGGGGTCCAACGAACAGGAAGAGGGGAATAGGGGGAGACTTTAAAAAGTAGAGTATCCACTGCCATGTTAAGCCGTTCACGGAGAACTCCCCAGCATAGGTTGGTACACCCCGCGAATATACCAGTATGCTCAGCGTTTGTAGGGGGTGACCGAAATATGCGTATACACCTATACTTGCCGCTGCAACCGGTATGACGCCGAGGATGGCGGGTCGCATAGCCCTAGCCACCCCGAGTCTAACCGTCTGAGCGAGGTATATGGGTATGAGAACCGCTGGCCACAGCTTGACTGCTCCCCCCAAAGTCGCGTAGAGATAGGCGTAGTGGGTCTTCCCCTTAGTGTAGGAGTCGAGTGAGAGTAGGGCTAGGGCTACGGCTATGGGGTCTAGTTGACCCCAGACGGCGCATATGAGTAGTGCTAGGGGGTTGGCCGCCCACTGCTTTATAGCCGTTCGTTCGCCAACGTGTGAGCTCAGCACCATGTAGATGGCGGCATAGGATAGTATCATGGGTATTTTGAGTAGGAAGACTAGGAGAGGCATGATGGGTGTAACGTAGCCTCTCCACACGCTGTATACTGCGGTATAGTAGCCTGGATAAACTGTGGCTGAGGTTGAAGGTATGGAGGTATGAGTGAACCATGAATAAACAAGGAAGGAGAGCGCCGAGTAGAGTGGGTAGAGGGGCGGATACGCCCACTTGAGTGGATATGGGTACGCGGGGGGTTGGCCAGGGTCGAATGGGTTGACGTGGTCCAGCACCCTGATGCCTGAAGTGATGAGGAAGTACATGTCGTACCTTTGACCCGTGAATGGGCTAATCAAAAGGTAGACGCTGAGCATAATTAGGAAAAATTTCTTTGGGTTCACCCTGTCAGCTAAAAGTATGCATACGAGTGTGAGCATTATTAGTACGGCGTAGAGTGCCCCGTCAAACTCGAACCCTCCAGCGTTCTCACCTACTTCAAGCGTCACGGTGTTAGAGACATATACGCTTGATACCGCTCTTAGCGTGTTCTCACCGGTGTGCGCCCAGTATGCCGTGACGGGTACGTAAACCTGAGTGAAGCCTATGCTGTTACCTGCAAATGATGTGAGATTCCACCATGCTGAATCATTATAGTATTGAATAGTGATTATTCTGCCAGCTAGTGTGGTAGAGTAGTTCACGAAGAATAGTTCGCTGAATGTGTATCCTTTCTCTGGTAAGCTTGTGGGATACGCCAGATGTGCGGGCTCCAAGCCGAGGTGTAATTGTTGGTTTTGCTGAACCGCGGAAGCCGAGCCAGAAAACGTCGCTAGAAAAATTAATAAGCCAATCAAAAACACCGTCGTTTGCAGTCTCAGAAACATTACGTACACTCGATTCAGATGGCAAATAATATATGCTTTATTATGCTCACGAGGGTGGTTTCAGTATATTATAGAGTAATGGTAGTCTTTAGGTAGCTACATTGTATTACTTGTAATAGTATTACGTTATAGTGCGGATATGAAGAGGGGGATATCAGGATTAACTTGGTTTTCTTGATAAGTGGTTGGGGAATGAATGTTAGGTTTGGGTGGTGCATGGATGATGGGTTGCTCGGCGTGTTATCCAAGCGTGAAGGCGCATTTATAAGCACTATCTTAATTTGGGTGGAAGACTTATATTTGCTGCTTGGGTTGCTTGCTCATGCAGTACGCCCGTGTAGGTAATAGTGGTCTTAGGGTGTCACGAATATGTGTGGGTGGTTTATCTTTTGGTAACGATGAAGAGTGGAAGATAGAGCTGGATGATGCGCGTAGGGTTGTGAATCGGGCTCTTGATTTGGGTATAAATTTCTTTGATACGGCAAACAGGTACTCGAAGGGGAGAAGTGAAGAGATACTTGGAGAGCTTCTCTCCAGTAGGCGCAATGATGTGGTCATCGCTACAAAGGTGGGACTACCTCCCGGCGAGGCTCTAAACGTCCGAGACCTTTCACGTCGCCATATACTCGAGCAGATACGGCTTTCGCTTAAAAGGCTTAGAACGGAGTACGTGGATCTCTATCAAATACACAGGTGGGATCCCAAGACTCCGCTCGAGGAGACCCTTTCAACCCTCACCAACCTAGTGGAGCAGGGTGTGGTTAGGTATATTGGGGCGTCAACCCTCTGGGGGTGGCAACTCATGGAGGCAGAGTGTCTTGCAAAGATGAGGGGGTATGAAAGGTTCATCTCTATTCAAATCCACTATAACTTAGTCTACAGGGAGGATGAGAGGGAGCTCATACCATTGTGCCAACACATAGGTGTGGGCGTTCTCCCTTGGAGCCCGTTAGCCCGTGGCTTCCTTTCGGGAAAATATTCACGTGGAAAGGTTGCAGATGATCCAAGATACAAGTCGGATAAATACCTGAGGGAGAGGTATTTCCGTGATGAGGACTTCGATGTTTTGGACAGGGTTAGCGAATTATCAAAACAGAAGGGCGTGAGCAACGCGCAGATAGCTTTAGCTTGGCTGCTGCACAAAGAATACGTTGTGGCTCCAATTGTGGGTATGAGTAAGGTTGAGCACGTGGAGGAAGCCGTTGGAGCATTAGATGTCAAACTAAGTTCCGATGACATCAAGTATTTGGAGGAAGCATACAAACCCCACCCAGTGATTGGTAGCCCTTGATGAGCGCCCACGAGGCCCAGCCCATAATTCAGTTTGGACTACTACTACTCTACTTAGTGGCTGTGAGTGTTGGGGGCTATACGCTTGGGAGGGCTTCAGAAGTACTTTTAGGCAGGCTTCAGGCTAGGGTAATCGGAGGAGTTCTGCTTGGCTTCACAGTCACTCTACCCGAGTATCTCTTCGCATTAATATCTGTCCTCTCACACCACAATGACGTTGCGTTAGGCTCAGCCTTCGGTGGCAACATATTCCTGTTCACGCTACTCTACGGCGTGCTACTCCTCATTAACAGGTCGGCGGGAGCAATGTATAGGGGACTCGTGTTCGATGTGGTGGTACTCGCTGCCTCCACACTCCTCATACTCTTCGCTTTCATATTCAATAGCCTTAACATGTATGTTGGCCTAGTATTAATAGCTCTGTACGCCCTGTTTATCGCATACTCCGCGGCCGGTCGTGACGGTTTAACGGAGAACAGTGTGGACTCTCTAAGCACAAAATCAAAGCTTGAATCGCTAGGATTCTTTGCCGTTGGTCTAACACTAACCGTGGGCTTTATTCACCCATTGGTAAACCAAGTTGTGCTATTCTCCTCCAGTGTTAGGGTACCACCAGTGATAACATCGTTTACACTTGTGCCCGCAGGCGACGAGTTGCCTGAACTAGTGGCTATACTAACGCTTCTAAAAGGCGCTACGAATAAGGATGCTCGGGGTAGCCAAGCTGCGTACGCCAACCTGATTGGGAGCAAAGTGCAAAGCAACACCCTTCTTATAGGCACAATATTTATAGTCGCATCAGTTGTGGGAAACCCCTTTGCGGTTTTCGATAAGTACACATGGTTCACGCTTTACGCCATGGTTACCACAACTTTTGCGGGTGTGGTTGCGTCCTTCTACACTACACGGAGAAGTATAGGTATACTTCTAATACTTGCGTACTTCGTTATAATCGGGGTGTTGGTCACCCTAGTATAAAAGCAAACCGTCCATAGTGCGAACTTGACGGAGGTGACAATCGATATAGTTACAGACCGCTTAAGCCTCTGGAGGCCTATCTTCTCTAGGTGAAAAAATTGGTTGGTAGGGGCTCTGTACTAGGAGTCTTTGCTGTGCTGGGGTTCGTAGCGGGAGTCGCATTCGGGTTCGCGATACCCTACGTTGTGCCTGCCTTAGCGTACTTGCCGAAAATAGTGACAGCCCAGTGGTTCCTCGCTGGACTTATGGGGGCACTCTTCGCTGTGGTAATAGTCCTCGCATACATCGCTGTGCACCACAACTAAAGCTTTTACGAACCCCAACCAAACTTTTTAGGATACGTTTGATATCAAAACTTTGTTTTTAACGGTTTAGTGATTCGTGTTTTCGTTGGTTTTGCCTGTGACAGCAGTGGTGGGGGTGTTGGCGTTTTGGAACAGGTAGTCGAGTGGCTTTGCTTCGTTGTTCTCCTTCCTGTACACTCTCTTCCTAGTTATCCATAGGCGTTTTTGCTCGTCGTATATTGTCTGAAGCGTAGTGGTATAATAGCCGTACTTTTCGAAGATTGCTTCGCTGAGTACCCCCCAAGCGGTCATTAGGAACTCGGTTTTTAACTCCTTACTCTTCCTGTATGACACTGATGAAGCGTCTGTAACCTCGTAGAAGAGTGTTCTCAGCGGATCCTCACTACTATAGTTTATCTCGATTTTCTCCGAAACGGAGGCAAGGTCAACCATTAACCTTAGAGACTCCTCTAAATCGTCTTTGACGAGCTTTAATCCCTCCTCTTCGAGGAGTTGAAGGGCGTACACACCAGCCTTCCTGATTAGCTCGTCCGCTTTCCTCTCCCCGAATTCGTCCACTAATATTTTCCCGAACGCGTAGAGCACAGTGTTATAGTATACCGACGCCGAAGAAGCCACTCTTGAGACGTCTTCGCCTGATTTGATAAGCGAAATAATGCTCCCGATGTCTGGTAGCTCGACCCACAGGAAATCAACAAAGGAGATAATGTTCTCAGCCACTCCTTTATCTTTAATATAGATGAGGGAGTAGTCGGATGGATCCTGTGAGAGTCGGGCTGAGGAGATAATAATCGTGGTCTTCCGGTCGATAACTATTAGGTTGTCCTCTGGCTCCTTGTGGACCACGTGGACCTCTGCGAAATCCTTGAATCCCTCAAGCTTAGAAAGCTGATCCGTGAGTAAGGGTGCGATGATTCTGTTTTTAACCTTCCTATCATAGGCGGCTCTTAAATCTTCACGCAACTCTCTGAGAAGCCTGAAGCAGGACCTATTGAGCACCATGACTACCTCCTGCTCCGCTTGGCTGAGCTCATCCCTTAACGCCTTTATTCCTTTGCTCTTTTCCTTTATTGTCCAGAACTCTTTTCGCTCAACGCCGTCCTTATCCTTTATTTGACTGAAGAGGTCGATTAGCCTGTTTAGCTGTTCTTTCATCGAGTCGAGTTCATCCTTCTTCTTATCTAAGAGGGGCTTAAGCGTGATTTCGGGTGACACAGCCCTACACATATACTTCTTTTCAGGTAGAAATTCAACGAACCCCTTTTTCTGTAGTTTCCTTACGTTAGCGTAGACCTTGGTTCTTGGAACATTGGCCTTCTGAGCCAGCTCAGACATGGTGCATGGCCCGTTTTCAACTAGAGCCCAGTATATTCTGGACTCGTGGTCGCTTAAACCAAACTCTGAAAGGTCCTTTTGCTTGGTTGAGTGTTGGGAGTCGGGCATAATGTATAGTCACCCATAACTACGTGTGGGGTGGGGGGCATGAATGAAGCGAAGAAGTACTTATAAATGTTTCGTACCACACGATTTGTTTCCTCAGGATACATCATCTTAGGGAACAACTCTCTTATATTTATAGATTTGAAGATACGAAGCGATAATTTTGAGTAGGGATTTCGCGTCAAACTGGGACAAAAAAGATTCAACCTCCACCACCGACCGGCTAAAGGAAGCTATAAGGCCTCCTGGCCCACTTAAGCCCAGAATCGAGAGCGCTCAAAGATCGCTTCAAATGCAGGTTCAGAGGCTCGACCAGATCAATAGCAGACTTGTTGAGCGCCAACGGGTGATGTTCGAGAAGGTTGTGGACGCCATAAGACGACACGATCAAGCCCGCGCCACCATATATGCGAACGAGGTCGCTGAGATAAGGAAGATGGCGAAACTCATAATGCAGAGCAGGCTCGCGTTAGAGTCAATCATCGTGAGGCTCGGCACGCTTGAAGACCTCGGCGACGTGATCACAAACCTCGCTCCAGCCATCGGTGTGGTCTCCTCGATTAGACGCAGCATCGGTCAGGTGACGCCTGAGGCCGACAAGGAGATGGGTGAAATATCCAACCTACTTAGCAGTATACTAGTGGAAGCGGGTCAGAGTGGTAACTATACGGTGAGCTTCGACACAGCTAATGAGGATGCGCAGAAAATAATGGAGGAGGCGGCCGCGCTCGCGGAGACTAGGCTGAAAGACCAGTTCCCAGACCTGCCAACCTCCGCTTCATCCCAGCAGACCAGGCAGTGAATACATAAATTAGGAGAGTAGACCCAGATGTCTCCTGGTTCGGGTAGAAAACTATCCGACGACTCCATGTCGCCTTCGAGGCATCTGGGTAAGACTGTTAAGGACGAGTACAACAGAGTTGTCGGATGGGTAGCGGGCTTCTTCAACTATCTCCCAGAGTCAGAGGGGAGCCAGTCTGGTAAGGCGGAGTTCTACTTTGTGGTTCAGACGACTGATGGCTTCCAAGAAATACCTTCGAGCAGAGTGCTCTCGGTGGAGGAGAACTATATCATAGTCAAGTCCGAGCTCAAACAGAGCCTCAAGGAGACTAAGGATAGAATTGAGTGGCTCTATGAGAGGATAAGGGCTCTTGAAGAGGCTAGTACGAAGGATAATTCGGCGTCAGACGCCCCAGTGCTCACCGCGGCGCAACTCCAGCACAAGGTCAGGTTTAACTCACTGGTGGAGAGCATCCACCCCTTACTCGAGGTGGCTCAGAGGCGGGTGGATAGGCTGCTTTCCGAGATCGAGCTAATTGAGCGTGCAATGGTTGATTTGAACATAGCTAGAACCATGAATGAAATCGGTGAGAAGGATTTTGAGTACTGGTCGAAGAGGCTTAAGGATGGGCTTAACTCTGCTCACCTAGAGTTGAGCGACCTGGATGACCTAGTCAAATCGCTTTCACGGATAGAGAGGGAGTACAGGGATGTCTTCCGCGTTGAGATAGTGAGTGAGACAGATAGAAGGGAGTGAGCTCAGCCGTGGGGACCCTGTATTTTGACTCTTTCCTCAAAAAGAAGAAAGACTTTAAGGATATTCTTGACGAGGTTCTCAGGGTTCTTAACGAGCAGCAGGTTCAAATAAGGATGCGTATAGTGAGCCTTCAGCGTAGGGAGAATGAGCTTCTTAGAATGTGTGTGATGCTTATACGTAGAAAGGATAGGGCTCGGGCTAGGATATATGCATATGAGACCGTTGAGATACACAGAGTTCTAAGTGTGCTCCAGAAGAGTGAGCTCATAGTTGAGGCGCTCAGGCTAAGGGTTGGGACAGCAAAGGAGCTCGGTGACGCCGTGGGCACGCTTAGACCGCTAGCGGATGCGCTTAGCAGGGTTAGAGCCCAGCTCCAAGGCTTTGTCCCAGAAGTGGCTAAAAGCATGCAGCAGACAGCTGAGGCTCTAAACGAGGTGCTCAGCGTGAGTGTACCCGAGACAAGCATAGGCGACTTCTCCTCGCCGCTCAACACTGAGAGTGTGGAATCCATACTGAGGGATGCCGAGGAGTTGGCAGGTAGGAAGCTTAGAGAGGAGTTAGAGAAGGTGGAGGAGGCAGACCTCAAACCCATCATCGAGTACATTAGGAGCAACGGCATCGAATCCATACAGACGGTGGTGGACAACCTTGTGGACACGTTCTCGGTGGAGGGTTTAGAGGGTGTCGTAGAAGAAAATGTGAGTTCCTCGAAGGATGGTGGTCTACTATATGTTAGGGTTAACGAAACAGACTCCGAGATACCTAGACGTGTATATGATTATATTAAGAGTAAGAATGGGGTGCTCGAGTTATCATCCTGCTGCAAGGATCTCGGCATCAGCCGTGAATCCGTCATCACAGCTCTGCGAACACTTGAGTCGCAGGGTAAGATCAAACTCGACCATCAGCCAGCGTGAATATTTGGTGAACAACATTGGCTTTGGCCGCCTCTGAGCTTGAAGGCTTAGCTAAACGTTATGCTAGTGAAGCGGTGGCAGCGGATAGGCAGGGTATGCGGGGTAAAGCCATCACCAGCTACCAGCAGGCCATCGATGTTCTCAACAAGTTGGTCACACTTTACCCTGGCTATGAATTGAATGGGATATACATTCAGCGTATAAAGGCGTACCAAGAGAGGATAAGGCTTCTGAAGGGTGAGGTCTACGAGGATGATGGTAGTGGGAGCAACCTTTTGCCGAGGAATCAGCAGAGCCCTACTCAATCCCAGAAGAGCTCGTATGATGACTTGGTCATTAAGGAGAAGCCCAATGTTAAATGGGAAGACGTGATAGGTTTAGAGGATGCTAAGAAGGCGATTATGGAGTCTATTGTGTACCCAACCAAGCGCCCAGATCTTTTCCCCCTAGGATGGCCGAGGGGTATACTCATGTTCGGCCCCCCTGGCTGTGGTAAGACGCTTCTTGCTGCAGCAGCTGCCTCCGAGATTGAAGCCACGTTTATCAGTGTTGACGCAGCCTCAATAATGTCGAGGTGGCTTGGGGAGGCTGAGAAGAATGTCGCGAGGATATTTGCTCAGGCGCGCTCAATCAGAGGTCCTGTTATAATCTTCATGGATGAGCTAGATGCGCTACTTGGTATACGCTCAAACGAGGTGGGGGGTGAGGTTAGGGCTAGGAATCAGTTACTTCAGGAGATGGATGGTTTAGCCGATAAGGGTAAGACGAACATGGTGTACGTTATTGGCGCAACAAACAAACCGTGGGTTCTGGATGCACCCTTCGTGAGGAGATTCCAGAAGCGTATAATGGTTAACCTACCAGATTATGATGCTAGGATAAGGATATTCGAGCTTTACACAAAGAACCTCAGGCTTGCTGAGGACGTAGACCTCAAAGAGTTGGCTAGGTGGACAGAGAACTATAGCCCAAGCGATATCAGGGATGTTTGCCAGAGCGCCCACCTAATGGTGGTGCGAGAACTCTTTGAATCAGATCAGGCAAATAAGCCCGGTAGCATGCCACGCAGGATAACGATGGACGACTTCAAAAAGGTGTTAGAAAATAGGAAGCCAAGTGTGGCTCCGGACCTACTTGCATCCTATAAGACGTGGTACGACTACTATAAGGCGTTGTGATGGCCTAGGAAAACATCAAGGTTTTCAAGTATTAAGACATCTCCCTCAATGTACGATGCGATGCTGTGGGTTCTTGTGTAGCATGGTTGGCGCTTAGATGGGATAAAGAGTGGTCGATGTGGTTTGACTCATAGCACGCGTGTTTGCGGGCGCGCGTTAAAATCTTTTCGCATGGCTTGCGACGGTGTACAGGCAACAATTTTCCAAGCCTTGGCAGTAAGCCCACCACCTCGAGTCCGGACACCATCGGGTTTGTTGTAAGTAGGTTTTAAATTTGTAAAATAAGGTAGAACAATTAATGTCCCAGAAATACATACCCTCGATCAATTATGGGAGCCGCTCTAAGACGCTCAGTAGGAGGATGGATTTGCTCAAGTATGTTGGAAGGGACATTACACTCCACTATAAGGATGGTAGGACGGATCGGCTCAAGGTTTATAGTTATGAGGGTCCATACCTCCTACTTGTCGCCCCGAAATCTTCGCTTGGGCACATAGGTATACAGATCGATAAGTGGGTGATTAGGGAGGAGAAGGGTGAGCTTCACGCTTATCCTAATGGTCATGTCCCAGATTTGGTGATTAATCCTCAGACCTCCCCCCGATCCCCTTCGGCTTCCTCAGCCGCTTCAGTTTCTCCCTCTCCTCAACAAATGCACTGAGACGGCGTGCAAGGCTTTTCGAGTATGCTAACACACCAAGGAGCGGGAAATCGGATTTATCTGGAAACCAAAAGACTGCGTCCTCTAGTATTATTAGGTTGTGTGGTTTATCTGTTACAAGGACCTTCCTGTTCTTTGGTACTACAAGTCTGCGTAGCCAGGATGGGGTGAGCACAAGTACGCAGTTACCAGTGTTAGAGGCGAGTTGAGACGCTTTGCCAGTAACCTGCTTTTCACCGTAGTAGACGATGGCGCTAATCGCTTCGCTCAACTCAACACCACCCGACCCAAGCTCCTCCAGTAAATTCAGCTTCTCCTCCACTTTTTCAGAGAGCTCTCTACGGATGCGTGGCAGTATAGAGCTCATTGGTAAAGGTTTAAAAAGCCTCGGCCTCCCCTGTGTGCTCTCAACCCACCCCTTCTCCTGAAGGGATTTTAGGACGGTGTATATCCAGGAGCGCGGTACCCCCGAACGCTCGGCTAACTCGCTAGAAGTGAGTGCGCCATGTGTATAAAGTGAAATGCACACCTGCGCCTCATACCTACTTAAACCAAGCTCCATTAATACCCCAAGAGATGATGTGACTCTGCTCATACACGCACATAAATATCGATCGGACTTAAATATAACAATTTTTTGTTGTTATTATGCACAGGTCAGCACTAATACTCCTATTGTTTGTGCTCGGCTCATTCGCGTTGGTCGTGGTCACCCAAAGCTCACACGCGGTTGGACCAACGCTTCGGCCAAGCTTCCAAACCACGGCTCTATGGGGTTCGCCCCAAGCGCCTCTTCTCGCGGCTCCCGGCTCGACGAGTCTACCATTATATGTTTCGGTCACAAACCTTGGACCCGAGGAGTTGTTCTCGGTTGTGATGCGTTTTCAAGCATCCTACCCACTGACCCCCATCAAGGGTGTTCCCAATAATATAACCCTCCGGCTCCCCGCTCTACCCGTCGGTAGCACCGTCGCCCTCGTGGGATACTTCAACATTTCGCCCAGTATTCAGCCGGGAGTTTATAACCAAACCTTAAATGTGGATTACATACTGGGTAATGAGACCTATAGTCAAACACTCAACGTAGGGGTACCCATCTTAGGGCAACCCAAAATACAGCTTGCGGGTTTCAGTTACAACCCTCTTAGGGTGTATCCAGGCTACCCTTACGCGGAGCTAACGACTGTGCTTGTAAACACGGGGACAGCTACGGCGTCATCCGTCAGCGTGGAGCTTAACATGAGCTACCCTGTATACCCTCTATATAATGGTTCAGAGAGTCAGATAGTTGGGTACATACCTGTAGGGACACCTGTGACGCTTAACTTTATACTCGGTGTCTATAACACGTCCTCAGCTGTCAACACGACCCTCACGCTTATCGTAAAATACAACCAAGGTCAAACCCAGAGGTTTAGTATACCGTTCATCGAGTACCCTAAGGCCACTCTCTCGATTGTTGGGGTTACCACACCAACTGTAAGGGTGGGTGACGGGGCGGACTATGTGACTTTAACAGTAAAGAACACGGGGGGTGTGCCAGCCCAATTCCTCACATTCACCCTTTTACCCTCAGACGTGTTCCAGGTCAGCGTGCCATCAAGCGAGAACCCACTACTCGCAGTGAGTGCAGTAAACGTCAGTGTAGGCACACTTATGCCTGGTCAAGAGGCAAACATAACCTACATAATACAAGTCAACTCCAATATCAAACACGGAGTGTATCCCCTCAGCCTCGTGGCCACATGGCGTCAGCCAGGATCCACACAACCATTTATCCAAGAGTTAACGGTACCCATACAGGTTCATAGAACGCTAATCCAAAGCTTTATACACGCATTCGAAAACCTGAATTCGAACCCCGTTTTAGTGCTCGAAACTATCCTCATAATCGTTCTTATAATCGTTGTCATAGTCATAGCCGCAAGGCTTAGGGCAAGGTCCAAGTGAGTATCGAGAATGATGTTTGGGGGTTCGTTGACGACACGGAAACTCTTCTAGCTAATGTTCCCAAAACCCACCTCAAGGTGAGCGGGGCTGCTCACTTAAGCTGGGCACTCATATTTCATCCGCCTTTTTATTTGATCCTCTGAACTTGTCAACCGGGTATCTTTGAGCGTTTTTGGCGAGTTTACGTTCAAGTGTTGATGATAGATCAATGTTGTAGAGTTGTGAAAGCCGCAAGAGGAAGTAGAAGATGTCAGCCACCTCATCGTAAACTTTCTCCATAAGTTCGGGGGTTTGGAGCATTGTGCTCATATCCGTCTCTGACTTAAACCTGAAAAGTTGTAGTAGCTCAGCGGACTCGGTCACTAGACCAATAGTTAGCTCTTTGAGATTATGATACTTTCCCCAATCTCGTTCGTCGCAAAACATTTTCACTTTAAGCTTTAACTCGTCGACAGTCGTGTTGGTATCTTTCAACTCAGCTAGAACATATATGCGGCTCATTTAACCTTTTGGATAAGGATAAAGAATTGCATACGGGTTTAGAGCTTTGAAGACTCCCCTTTGCCTTTTATGTCATTAATTAAAGCACTGTGTTCGTAGTAGGGTTTTGGGAATCGGTTATACCTCTGAAGCGTTCTGGGAGCGCTTTAAGTCGAAGGCCCCTTCACCGTCAATGTTGAGGTTCCTGAAGAACATGTAGTAGAGGAGTGGGTCGATGAAGGAGATACCTGCTGCTGACGCGAATAGTCCTATAAATTCACCCGCGGAAAAAAGCAGGGAGCCGAAGACAGTTGCTACACCGTAAGGTAGCCTCCTAGCTATGCCTGTAAGACTACTAGCCCTAGACCTTTCCTCGGCCGAGTAAAGCCCCATACTTATATTTTGACGTATTGGTAGCGCAGCTTGGTAGGCCGCGCTTCTTGCAACATATATCACAGCGGCTAAAGCCAAAGACTTGGTGAAAGGTAACACCGCTAACAGTAGTGTTCCCACTGAGCGTAGTATAAAGATGCTCTTAACACTCCCCAGCACACGCTCTATTCTCGAAGATAGAAGGGTCACGATGGCTGATAGTATATACGTTGCGTCGTAAACCAATGAGACTTTAAGGTCAGAGGCACCTATGCTCTTAAAATAAAGCGGCATGAGTGGCGTAACCATGCCGAGACCCACACTACCAAAGGATCCAGCAAGTGCAATCTTACCCGCATTCTTTATTGATTTACGGGGTAGGATTGACTTCTTAGATTTACCGGTTAACCGTTCGCGGGTGTCTGGCTCCTCTGTAATAAACCACACACCCAAGCTTGATGCTAGGTTCAACGTCAAAGCGGAGATAAAGAGTAGCCTAGCATACTCGTCGGGGAAGACGGATATTATATACGTTGAGAAAAATCCGCCTCCAACCGCTGAGAGCGTTGAAAACACCGTGAGATACGAGTACACACTTGTCCGCTCCCTCCCGCTTTTCACTCTGCTTGCAACCATGGCTGTCTGGAGGGGTGCCACAGGTCCTCCCCCCGCTCCCCCACCCATACCGCTTAGCGATAATCCAGCGAGGGATGTTAGTAGTAGCGCTGTTTTGTTAGTTGTGATTATAAGCGTGGTGTATGCGACTATAGGTAAGCCCATCACCAGTAGTAGGGTTTTTCTTCTACTATACAAATCACCTAGGAATCCTGAGAATACTAGTAGAACACTACTACTCAAGGTTGCGAGGAATGCGTACACACCCACAAGTTCCACGCTGAAGCCGACGCCCCTTAAATAGATTGGGAGTATAAAGGCCATATAGCTAAAGCTGAAGCTTCTAATGACGCGTGTCAGCCCGAGTAAAAAAATGTCCCGATTCAATGTCCAAGCGTCTTTAAATTAGGACATGAAAATAGGTGTTATTGTAGGTTGAAATGGGTTTAGCGTAGCCGAGCTCTGTTTATGATTGCTGATGTTGCCTAGATGGTACTTGGATTACAACCCTGCACGGTTGGATACCACGCCCACTCGATGCTAATGCGGATAGCGTCGTTGTCTAGTTTTCTACAATGGTGATGCTGGCACCTCGTTTGGATTTATCACCGCATCAAGCACAGCTGGCCTGTCCGCTTCAATGAGTTCACGGATGGCTTCACCCATTTTGCTTATATCTTCAAGCCTTATACCCAGAGCGCCCATGCTCTCCGCCAGCTTGGCAAAGTCTGGGTTGTGGAGTTCTGTGCCGTACTCTTGATACCCCATTAGTTCCTGCTCGATTTTAATCAACCCCAGCTTCGAGTTGTTGAACACGACGACTTTGATTGGCCTAGAATATTTGACGGCTGTAAGCATCTCCATCATGGTCATAGAGAAACCGCCGTCTCCGACTAGTGCGATGACGGGCTTATCTGACGCGAAGGAAACGCCTAGGGCTCCGGCAACACCGCATCCCATTGTCCCAAGCCATGATGAAGTATAGAACGCGTAGGGTCTACGTAGCCTTAGGTTTTGGGCGCACCACAGTGTGACGAGGCCCACATCGCAGACTAGTATGGCTTCGGGCGGTAGCTCTTCGCATATTTTGCGCACAAGCGCTTGGGGTGGGATCGGCGTCTCCATCGCCTTCTCCCGCTGTTCAAGCTCGGAGAGCCACTCCCTCTTTGCATCCTGGAGTTTTAAATAGTACTTGTCATGTTTTTCCTCAGGCTTTACTGATGATAGGAACTTCTCAACAGTGGAGACAATACTCAATTCGACACCCATCCTTTTGCCCAGATTTGCTGGTTCGATGTCGACCTGGATCGTGGGTATACCTTTGGGTAGGAACTCTGTGAAGGGGAAGGATGAGCCAAGCATTATTAACAGGTCGGCGCCGCCTAGGGCGATCGAACTAGGTTTTGCACCGAGCAGGCCGAGTCCCCCCATTACTTTAGGGTCTGTCTCAGGTAAGACGCCTTTGCCGTTAAGACTGTACACTATGGGTGCGCCTATCCTTTCGGCGAATTCGTCGAGCATGTGGGATGCTCCTCTCGCACCTCCACCGATGAGTATGACTGGCTTTGAGCTCGCGTTTATCACCTCTTCAGCCTTCTTCACGTCGAAAACGTATTCCACGTGCGGAAGGTCTGCTTGCACTTTCTCATTGACTTCGACTTTTGACCTAAGCACGTCAACTGGTAGTACTAGATGTGAGACGCCCTTCCCAAGAAGGGATGTCCTACATGCGAGAGTCACCATTCGCTGGGCGCTTGCAGGGTTTATTATCTGCCTATTGAATATGGATACATCGTCGAAGAGTTTGAGTAGGTCAACCTCCTGGGGAGAGTCGAAGCCGATTGTATCGCTTCGCACTTGCCCCGTCAAAGCAATCACTGGGGCGTGCTCTAGTTTGGCGTTGTAGAGGCCGTTAAGGAGGTGAACCGAGCCGGGACCAGATGTGCCGAGAGCCGCCGCAAGTGTGCCCGTGTGTTTCGCCTCAAAACTAGCGGCAAGAGCTCCCCCCTCCTCATGCCTCACCTGGATGAATCTAACACTCGGGCTCTTCCTTATGGCTTCAACAAGCGGGTTTATGGAGTCGCCGGGCACACCGTAAACCCTTTTTACGCCGAACTCAGCAAGCACAGAGACAATTAGGTCGGCTACTGAATATTCCATGTTTTCAGTAAGTCATACCTTTTTAATAACGTTGTGCTAGATGAATTCCCACGCTGAGCGTAGTTTTAGATGTCGTCGCCCATTAGCATACTCATCCAGATAAAGCTGATTGTGAATAGCTAAGGACGGCAAGCAGGAGGGATAAAAAGGGTTAGGTTTTTCGTTAAGTTGTGGTTTGGTTACTCGGATATTTCCTCTAGTACTCTTCTTGTGCTTCTAATCCCCAGTAAAACGAACACTCCTCCTATGGCTGCCTCGATTGCTAGCGCTTCGTATGCACTGAACAACCCGCTTGCTACGAAGAGTGCCGCTGTGAAGGGGACTGAGAAGATTGGTGCGAGGTGGCCTAAGCCGTCAGTAAGGGCTACACCGTTGCTCCTTGCACGTGTTGGAAAGTTCTCAGCGGAATATACGTATAGCATGGTTGCGAGGAAGGTGTTAGAGAAGGCTGCCACGAAATACGAGAAGACCTCCTCGGTGAGGCTCCCTTTTAATCCTATTCCAATCATTGCAAGAGCCTGGATAAAGAATAGCAGGGCTATCAGGTACTTCCGCTCAGTCAGGTCAGAGAAGATGAATGATAGGAATGCTCCGAGTGCGAACCCAAGGCCACCGAGACCCACTACTGTAAGGCTTGCAACGTAGGCGTAGCCGGACGCTGAAAGCAGTGAGGTAGTTAGCGCAAGAAATGGGTAAGCGTAGACATAGTAGAAGAGGAAGACGGCTAGCATTAGAAGCACGCGTGGCAGGTGTTTTCTCGTAAAGAGGCTGGTTATTGGCAGGGTCTTTTCTTCCAGCTGTGATGTGTTAGCTAGGCTAGATATGGGTGGTAGTGTTCCCTTCTTTTTTTGATACGTTGTCTCAGCTAAGCCAATCACGCCCTCTGCCTCACTAAACCTCTTCTTCATTATGAGCCAGCGGGGACTCTCAGGAATGCTTCTCCTCAGATAAAGGATAGCCAGACCTCCTAGGGCGCGTTGTCTCAGCTAAGCCAATCACGCCCTCTGCCTCACTAAACCTCTTCTTCATTATGAGCCAGCGGGGACTCTCAGGAATGCTTCTCCTCAGATAAAGGATAGCCAGACCTCCTAGGGCGCCTATGATAAAGTAGACCCTCCAACCATAGCTCGCCACTGGAATAACGAACAAACCTATAAGTGGGCCTATTCCAGCGCCCACAAACCCGAAGAACGTGCCGAGGCTCTGGAACCTTCCCCTCACACCTGCGGGAGTCATCTCACTCAGATAGGCGGCGGCTATGGCTAGGTCGGCCCCTATACCGATCCCCGTTATAAACCGCCAGAAGTATACCTCAAAGATATTCGTGGACAAGCCAGTCAGCAGCGAACCAATAGAATAGGAGATGAGTGTGACAGTGAGTCCGGTTTTCCGCCCATACTTGTCGGCGATGTGTGCGAACCCAACAGCGCCTATGAGGTATCCCACCAGCGCTATGACCGTGCCCACGCTGGCAAGCGTGGTCGCACTAACCCCGAGCTGTGAGGCTATGGCGGGCGCGGCCACCCCCAGCGTGAGGACGTCGTAAAGCCCGAAAAAATAGGCGATGCCGATGAGCACAAGTACGCTAAGGGGCCAAGGCCAGCTGCCGAATCGTTCCAAACGGTTTATTAAAGCCGTCTCAGAAGACATTTCGAATATTATTAGATATCATCTATATAAATATTGTGCAGAAGAGATTTATTTCTAGAATTGCATATAAACACTGAACACTGAATAGAGAGTTAGATATAAAATCAAATTTTCTCAAGTAACATGTTAAGTGATATTTTACCTAAAGTAGTCTCTATAAAGCACATATTTTTAATAGTGGAATTAGTGGCAATCTTTAATATTTTGTATGATGAAATCTGCGACCCATCACGGCATTTCGCATTCAAGCACTCGTTATATTTACTATTAAAAGCACCATTGTTGAGATTTATGGATAATTATTTGGCTCCATAAATTAGGAATTGTTTTCTAAGTTGGTAGAACGGTTGTGGTTTGCTGACCTGTTTTTCAGGCAAGGTTTATATAGACTTGGAAAGGCTGAATGCTTAATGCCCTTCAATATTCAGAGTCTAGAACATTATTATAGTCCAAGAACCGTTGAGGAGGCGTGCTCTTTGCTCTCATCCAACCAAGACTTTATACCAATCGCGGGTGGCAGCGCAATATATATTTTCTCCGCTAAGGGACTACTACAAGATATAAGGGGGCTTGTGAGTCTGAGCTCTCTTCCTCTTAATGGGATCCATGGTTCTGATGCCTACGTTGAGCTTGGAGCCACGGTTACACATCAAGAGCTGCTTGAAAGCCGATTACACATGCCCACGATTTTAAGGGAGGCCCTGCTCACTATCCCGAAGGAGGTAAGAAGCGTTGGTACAGTAGGAGGCCAGCTGTGTACGTGTTTTCCGAACTTTGATCTTAACGTTGCCCTCCTAGCGTTGGACGCAGAGATCATGGTTACTGGGAGCGACCAGGTAAGACGTGAGGGAATAGAGAAATTCTTTAAGGGTGTTCTCGAACCAGACCTCAGACCGGGGGAGATTGTGACTGGTATCATGTTTCCCAAGAAGAGGAATTTGCTTAGCGGGTACAGTAAGTCGGCTCTTACTGCTCACGGATTCAGCCTAATTTCGGTGGGTGTCTCGCTTGAGGTGAGCGGAGGCTTCTTCGAAGATGCAAGGGTCGCTGTGGGGGGTACACTCAACACTTGTCCAGTTAGGCTTAAGAGCGTTGAGGACGCGCTCAGGGGGCACCCTGTAACAAGTGAGACAATATCCGAGGCTGCTGGATTAGCTCACAGCGAGGGTGCGCTGAATGCGGGCACAGACCACAAGTCCTCTTCAGAGTACAAGAGGCGGCTTGCGTCTGTGCTTATCAAGAGGACTATTCTACGGGTGGTGGGGTTATAGCTATGCAGATAAGTCTCCGTGTGAACGGTGAACAAGTGGTTGTCGACGATGTTAAAGCTAGGAGCACCCTTCTTGACGTGTTAAGGAATCAACTTAACCTTAAAGGAGCCAAGAAGGGTTGTGAGGGTGAGGGATGCGGCGCGTGTACCGTGATGGTTGACTCCCGCCCAGTATACAGTTGTATGTACCCCGCCCTCGCGGCCTCTGGTAGAAGTGTGCTCACAGTTGAAGGCTTGGGTCGTGAAGGGGAGGTTGACAGGGTTCAGAGGGAGTTCATAAATAGGTGGGCTTTCCAGTGTGGCTACTGCACCCCGGGTTTCATAATGGCCTTGGAAGCCTTAGTTAGGGAGGCTGATTCAAATCCAGGTAAATTCAAGGAAGTGTATGGAGGAAATGCTAGAGATATAGTGAAGGACGCGCTCACTGGACACATCTGCAGGTGTACTGGTTATGAGCCGATAGTGGAGACCGCTCTTCTTATCCTATCAGAAAAAGGTTTAGACTAAGCTTATGTTTAAGCCTCAGCATCGTTATTTATGGAGAGCGCTGGTATAACACTACCTGAGGTTGACGGTGTAAATAAGAATTTTTTTGAAGGTTTGGCTGGCGGTAAACTACTCTTACAGCGATGCTCCACGTGTGGCTCACACCAGTTTTACCCCAAGCCTTGGTGTGTGGTCTGTGGAGGCTTAGACCTTAAATGGGTGGAGGCGCCAAAGGAGGGGAGGCTGTACACCTACACCCTAATCAACCGTGTTATAGGCAACTCAAGGGAGTTTGAGAAAGAGTTGCCGTACGTAGTGGGTTCCGTTGAGCTAGATGTGGGGGTAAGGGTATACGCGCGCCTGTTGGCTACGAATCCCTCGAGTATCAAAATAGGTTGTAGAGTGGTACTCGAGCCGCGAAAATTAAGTGATAAAGTGGGTCTCCCCTACTTTAGGGTGGTGGAGTAGATATGACGGATGTGTACGTTTCTGGGTACGCGGTCATCCCTCCCTCTAGGGCTAGGGCTGATAGGGGTGAGGCTGTGCTCACAGCCGAAGAGTACCATGCACGTGCACTCAGCGCGCTTCTCCACTCATTGGGTATCGGTAAAAGGGAGCTTGATGGGTTGAGCTATGCGTTGGGTATTAACAGGACTCTTTGGCCTCACTCACTCATCTACAGTGCTGAGGTGGCGCAGAATCTAGGCGTAGCACCGAAGCTAACCGTGGTATCGGATCACGGTGGTATGAGCGCGCTCAGCCTACTCTCTGAGGGATACGCGTTCATAAAGAGTGGAGTGGTTGACCATGTGGTTCTCCTTGGGGTTGACTCACCGCTCACACCTTCGAAACCCCAAGGTGGGTATAGGCTTGAGAGGACTTGGAGGTATGAATTGAACTACGAGTTACCCTTAGGCATGATTGGTCCACTCAGCGAGGCGGCGCTCATAGCTAGGAGACACATGTATGAGCATGGAACCACACCCGAGCAGCTAGGTTTGGTGGCGGTTTCACAGAGAAAGAATGCGTCAAAGAATCCTTGGGCGTATCTGAAGCAGCCACTCACGGTCGACGAATACCTCAAGTCCCCCTACCTCGCAGAACCTGTGAGGATCCTTGATGCCGTGATACCCGTGAACGGAGGCTTTGCGCTAATGCTTTCACGCTCGGATGATGCGAAGAGATTCACGGATAAGCCGGTGCGAATTGAGGGGGTCGAGACCCAGGTGAACTCCGAGCCTCAAAACGAGTTACGCGATATAACAAAGCTGAATATTCCATCTGCTAGGCTTCTTGAAAGAGTTGGTGTTGGTTTGAATGGTATCGACTTCCTAGAGCTCTACGATGATTTCACGGTTGTTGTGCTGATGCAGCTAGAAGCCTTAGGTTTCGCCTCGGAGGGAGGTGGAAGATTTGTTGAGAAGAACTCTATTACATATGACGGTAACCTGCCTGTTAACACGGGTGGGGGTCAGCTTTCGGGTGGCCAGGCTGGGACTGCTGGGGGGTTCTCCCTCGTCGTTGAGGCCATCCAACAGTTAAGGGAGGAGGCTGGTGAAAGACAGGTCAAAGGAGCAACTAGGGGACTTGTGACAGGTCTGGGCTGCTTGGGGTATAACCACAACCTAGTTAATAGGGGCGTCGCACTCCTATCAAAGCCCTGATTATGTGATGGTCAATTTGATTACTCTATATATTTTCCTGGGTTAAGCAGGTGTCCTGGGTCGAACACCTCCCTTATTTTCTTCATTAGCTCGATGACTTGCCCTCCGTTGTGTTCCCTTAGTTGTCGCCTTAGGAGCTCTTTCTTCTGGAGCCCAACGCCGTGCTCCCCCGTGATTGATCCCCCTATCGAGATCACGTATTCGCACAGCTCTTGGTAGAACCTTTGAGCTTTCTCTCTTTGCGAGTCGTCGAAGAGTATTTCTGGATGCAGGTTGCCGTCACCTATGTGCCCCTGTGTTGGTGCGAGGAGGCCGTATTTCTCCTCTAGTTTACGTATCATGGCTACGAGGTCGGGTAACCTGCTTATTGGTACAACCACGTCTTCGACCATATAGTTCTTGGAGAGGGCGCTAACGGCCACCCCACCGAAGGCCCTAGCCCTATAGAATTCCTCTTTTTCCTCCTCTGTTTGCGCAATCCTGATCTTGGCTTTGGATAGGACGCTCTTTGCCTCTTCTAGGTCGAATTCAGCTAGGTCTAGGAGTAGTGCTCCTACGCCTTCCACGGGCAGGTTGAAGTGTGCTCTTAACGCTTCGAGAACCCGCTGGTCCATGTACTCTGCTAGCTCGGGCTGAATCCTGTGTCTCCTCAGCTCCAAGATGGCTTCGGCTATGTGTGCCTCGTCGTGGAAGAAAGCGAGTAGCCGGGTGAGCTTGTAGCGTGGTAGGGGTATTACTTTGAGCCATGCTTCGACGACCACACCCAAGGTGCCCTCGCTGCCCACCATTAGCCTTACAAGGTCGTAGCCCGCACGATTCTTAAGGAGGGGTTCACCAAGCTTGACGATTGAACCATCTGGAAGCACCACTTTGAGCGCCAACACCCACTCCCTCATCGTGCCGTATTTAACGCAGCGCATCCCGCCGGAGCCCTGCACGACGGCGCCACCCACCGTGCACACAAAAGAGCTAGCGGGGTCGGGGGGAAAGAAGAACCCTTTTTCGGAGAGGAATCTATTTAGGTCGTCGAGCACGACTCCCGCCTCCACGTGGACTACCCAGTTAATATCGTCGAACTCGATGATACGCTTCATAGGTGAAACATCAACCACCACTCCCCCCTTATTCCAGAGCACACCTCCAAGGCTGCTGCCTCCACCCCAGGGTGTGAGGCTTAACCCATGTTTGCGTGCAATTGTGACGGCGCTCACCACTTCCTCTGTGGATTTGGCCTTCACAACGATTCTGGGCTCCACGGGATAATGTGTGAAGTCCTCTCGATACTTCTCAGTGTTTGACACCACCTCTAAACCTGACTGTGAGAACTCTTCTTCAAGTGTCACAATAAGCCTACATGAAACATGGATATAAGCACTCAGCGGGACCTTTATTATCTAAGGAAATATATTTTAGAGCCCTGAAAATAAGATGCGTGTGAACAGTATACTCTTACACGAGATTCTCAGGCGTGGCGACCCTAAGAGTGTGTGCATAATAGACACTTATGAGGGGAAAACGCTTAGCTATGAGGAGCTGTATTGTGCTGCCTCACAATTCGCCGACCACCTGAGAGGGCTCGGTGTTAAGCTTGGCGACAGGGTTGGAATTCTGCTTCCTAATGGTTGGCGGTTTGCTACATCGCTCTATGCTGTCTCTATGTGTGGAGGCATCGCTGTGCCCATTGATTACAGGTCTAGTGATAGGGAAGTTGAATCCTACCTTAAGGATTCAGGGGCAAGCCTAGTTGTGTGCTCATTTGAAAGACACGTTGACGCGTCTGCAGGAATCCGTGTCGCCGAGTTTTTAGAAAATAATGGTGATGGTGGGGCTTCTGCTCCCTGTGATTCATGGGTGGAGGCGGAGGATGCCTGCATCTTCTATACGGGTGGCACGACAGGTATACCCAAAGGTGTGGTCTTGACACACAAGAATATTCTCACAGTGCTTCGTGGACTAAGCGTGGCGTGGGGTCTCAGGCAACGCGAAGAGGTGTTTATACAGGTTCTCCCCATGACTCATAGTGGCGGTCTAAACTGTTGCTTTAACACAGCCATTTACAGTGGTGGGAGGTGTGTGATAATGAGGAGGTTTAACCCCGAAGAGCTTCTCCGCTATATTGAGGAGTACAGGGTGAGTGTGTTAGTGGGTGTGCCAACGATTTACGGAGAGCTTGTGAGAAAGCTTGCAACTTCTCATTGGGATGTGGGTTCGCTTAGGGTGTGCTTCTCCTCTGGAGCACCGATACCGGAGAAGGTTGCACGGGAATTCGAAAGACTCACTGGGGTGGTGGTGAATGTTGGCTGGGGGCTCACGGAGGCTTCACCGCAGCTCACCGTGTCACCCCTTGGCGTATTCAAACCCAACTATGTGGGTGTTCCCATTAGTGGAGCTGATGTAGCCGCCTTCGATGGGGACACACGTCTACCCATGGGTGCAGTGGGTGAGCTTGGCGCAAAAGGTGAGCAGGTTATGAAGGGGTATTGGAATAATAGGGAGGAAACTATTAAAGTCTTCAATTCTTCAGGCTACCTGCTCACTGGTGATGTTGGCTACGTGCTCCCAGAAGGCGTCTACCTTCTCGGTCGAAGAAAGAACCTGATAAACACTGGGGGCTACAAGGTTTGGCCGCACGAGGTTGAACACGCAATCATGGAGAACCCACACGTGAAGGAGGCGGCGGTCATAGGTGTCGAAGACGAGAAATATGGGGAAGTTGTGAAGGCGTTCGTTGTAACCGACGGTAAGATTACACAAGAGGAGTTAAGAGCATTCTGCAGAACGTTGCTAGCAGGCTATAAGGTACCCCGCATCATCGAATTCAGAGAAGAATTACCCAAATCGAGCGTCGGTAAAATCCTGCATAGGGCGCTAAAGGAGGAATCAAAAAACAAAGGTTTTTAGTCGACCTAAAACTAACACATCACATGTCGGCTAGCGATCTCATCGGAGCTCTAACACTTATTACTCCAGAAGTTGTTCGGGCGGCGCTGCAATATGTAAGGAAAGGCTTGGTTGTGAGCCTCGCACACACGCTTGAAAACGGTATGCCGATACCCGACTTCCATGGTCCCTATGTGATGACCACTCACAGGACAGTTGAGGGGACACTCCGCCTCTTCGAGGGCTTAAACAAGAATAGGCTTGGCTCAGTTGTGTGCAGATATGAGTTGGCGGATCACACGGGCACCCACCTAGATGCGCTCAACCACGCCTCCGAGGGATATGAAATGTACGCTGGGCTGGATGCGAGGGACATTACCACTGATACTGGCACACTCAAGCTCGGGGTTGACACGCTCCCACCAATAGTCACGAGAGGTGTACTGCTCGATTTTCCAAGCCACTATGAAGTTGACATGCTGGATGAAGAGTATGAGATACAAGCCGAAGAGGTACGCGGCCTACTCGAACGATACGGCGTCACCCTGAGGCGGGGCGACGCCGTGTTGTTCTACACAGGATTCTCCAAGCTCTGGATGAAGGATAATCCCAAGTACCTCGGCTACGCTCCGGGTGTAGGCGAGGCGTGCGCCGAGTGGCTGGCCGCGCAGAAAATAAGCGTCGCAGGCTCTGACACTTCAAGCTTCGACGTAGTCAAAAAGAAATCCGAAAAGCTCTTTCCATGCCACCAAATACTCATCAAGCGAAACGGAATACCCCTCGTGGAAAATCTGAGACTCGAAGAATTATCGAAGACAGGTGTCCACGAATTCCTCTTCGTATGCACCCCACTCAAATTCAAGGGGGGTGCGGGGTCACCCGTCACACCAATAGCGGTATACTAAGCCCGCAGCCATTGCCTCAACACCATTCAGATTAGGGTGGCCACCATTCGACATGGTAGCATAAAATAGTAAACAATTCATGCGTGAATGTTGATCGTTCAGAATCTTAGCTGATGTTTACCCAAATTTTCAAAATACTTAAAAGCACACTCCGAAATGTATATGCACTTATGTCACGTGACAAGAAATCTTCCGCGCCGTTCGTGCGCGAGTCAACCGGTTTAGTAAAGAGTGTCTCCGCGCTTGATGTCTTAGCCTTCACACTTTTAGCGGCTGGACCACTGGTGCTCATACCTCTTGGGGTGCTAACCCTCCCCTCGGTTTACGAGGGGTCAAGTCTATTTGTAATATTCGGCCTATCGCTACCCATACTGATCGCCCTAGCCTTCAACACGGTTGCACTATCATCCACCATGCCCCGCGCAGGGGGCGACTATGTTTTCGGCTCAAGGATTATCCACCCAGTCTGGGGCATGATTCCCTCATTCATGGCCCTCTTCTCATTTGTGGTGGGTATAGGAACCCTATCGGTGTTAATGCTGCAAGCCTTCCTCGGCCCAGCCTTCCTAACATCCTACCCTCAGACTGCGCCCACGATCGTCCAAGTGATCTATACTTCAAAACTCGACTTACTCGCGATATCCGCACTCCTACTCCTACTCGTGTTCGGCCTAGCTATGGTCAGTAATAGGGTGTGGTTTTGGTTTATCCGTGTCCTCTCGCTGATAGCCTTCGTAGGCGTCCTAGTACTAAGCTTCTACCTGTTCTCCACACCGCACGCCACGCTCGTCCACAATTTCGACACACAGTTGGCGACGGGTTTCAACACCTCTCAGGTTTACGCCAACGCCACCGCTAGTGGTTGGAATCCAACCCTGAGTGGCTCCCCCCTCACAACCGCGGGCGCCATGGTTTTCGTGTTCTTCTTCCTCGCCGCACCTATATCCGCTTACTTCGCAGGTGAAATAAAGAATACGCTTAGAAGTATGAGTGTTGGTGTGATGGGTGGCACACTCGTTTCATGGGTGATTGCGGCGATGGGTGTGGCTGCCTTCTTCGTGGGCTTCGGCTACAGGTTCCTCTCAGCCTACGGCTTCGAAGCCCTAGTCAATCCAACCACCGCTCCAAGTGGAGCGTTCAGTGTGAACGCCCTAGTGTTGGCGGCCGTCGCGAACCCCAACACGGCCTTCTTCATCGGCCTCGGCTTCTTCCTCGCAGTGTTAGGCCTCGTAGCCGCACCCATACTACCAGCAAGCAGGATACTCTTCGCGTGGAGCTTCGACCAGCTTATACCCAAAAACTTCGCATCAATATCGGATAGAACACACACCCCCATCTTCTCACTGGGTATCATATGCGCCCTAACAATCATAGTTGCCGCCCTCGACACATACCTCTCGAGCGTGCTTGGAAGCTTCCTGGCGACAACGCTGATAGTGGCCATAGCTTTTCTGCCGAACGGTGTCACCGCCCTAGTCTTACCGTTCAAGGCCCCAAGCGTTTTCCAAACGGCACCACTAACAGTGAAGAGGAGTATTGGGAGGCTCCCACTCATCACTTTGACCGGGCTCATACACACACTTGGCCTGGGCGCGATAATATTACTCGTGTTCCTGAACCCGGCGAGTGCAGGCACAAGCACGGGTACACTCTCAGCCGGCGCCCTTAGGAGTTGTGCTCGCAGGCCTCGTGGCCTCCATAGCCTTCTACCCCGTGGCGAGGGCGATTAGGCGTAGGTCAGGTGTGGACATAAGCCTAGCCTTTAAGGAGATACCCCCAAACTAGCAAAACAAGTAGATCAGTGTAGGATTATCACCGGATGCAAGTTAAGCGCTCACCGATACTGGTAACACCTCCAGCTTATGGCTCACCCCACCCATACTAACACCAAGCACACCTACCGGAGGTCTAGAAGGGATATTCTTGGCTGCGTCACCCATGGGTGAGGCTCCCTGGATACCCCGGTTCTTCTTTCGAATCCACGTAGCGCTCACTTTCCCCTCCTTCAACCCGCATCCCTAGATAACCCCGTGGGCTCCACGATGATGGAGGGGGTCAGCCTGAATACTAGCCCAACACGTCCTCAAATAGTTAACGTGGCTATTCAAACCTATATGTAGGTGGTCCTGCTTGTTGGAGCCCTAAGTGTGGGTTTGTGTTCGCCGCCCGCTCACGTGGGTTTACACGCAGTAGCGTCATCACACTGGAACACCCTTGGGTTTGAGGCGTCAAACAATGTTTTACCCATATGGATATAGTTAATAGTATTTCAAGGGGTTTAGGGTGCTACGAAAAACTTTTTAGTGTATGCTTGGAATTCATTTGATAGCTTTGGGAAATATAGAGTCGTTACGGGAAGGTGGCGTGCTGACCATTAGGTTTAACAGGGCAGAGAAGCTGAACGCCTGGAGCAGCGCGTTTGTGGATGAGCTCTCCGCTGAGCTCCGCGGGGCGGCTGAGGACGAGCAGGTGCGGGTGGTTGTGCTCACAGCCCAGGGTAAGGCCTTCTCAGTTGGGGGAGACCTCAACGAGTTCATATCCTCAACACCCGACCAGGTGGCCGCCTTTAATAAGAAGGTGATAGCCCTCTTCTCACTTATGGAGAGTGTGCGTAAACCCATAGTGGCATCGGTTAACGGCTTCTGCAACTTGGAGACCATACAGGCGTGTGACTATGTTGTGGCCGCGAGGTCGGCGAAGTTCGGGTTACCCGAAGTGAATGTGGGTATAAGCCCGGGTGCGGGTATACTTGTACGGCTCCCACGCCTGATAGGGAGGTTGGCGGCTAAAGAGATCGCCTTCTTCGGTGAATGGATAAGCGCTGAGCGAGCGTGTGAGCTCGGGGTTGTCAACAGGGTTGTCGACGATGACAAACTCCAGGATGCAACTAGGGAGGTGGCCTCCAAGCTCGCCGAGAAGCCACCCCTCACCTTGGGGGCCATCAAGGCTGTGATAAACAAGTCTTGGGGGATGGAGCTCGACGGAGCGATGGAGTACCAGTTACGTGAGAATATGAGTCTATTCTATACCGAAGATTTAAAGGAGGGGATACGCGCCTTCCTCGAGAAGAGGAAGCCAGCCTTCAAGGGTAGATAGGTCTTGGATCAGAGGTTCTGGGATAGGCACGCTGAGACCCTGCCGAAAGAGGATATCAGAGAGATACAGCTTCGAAGGCTGAGGGAGGTGGTGGAGAGGGTGTACACGAACGTGGGATTCTATAATACAAAGCTTAAGGCTTTGGGTCTGCACCCTTCAGATATCTCATCACTCAGCGACCTCGTAAGGCTTCCCTTCACAACTAAGGCGGATATAAGGTCCAACTACCCCTTCGGCCTGCTTGCCACACCCAAGAATCAGGTGGTGGAGGTCCACATGTCCTCTGGAACCACGGGTGTACCCACACCAAACTACCTCACACTCAAAGACGTGGAGAACTGGTCAGAGGTCTCTGCGCGCTCGCTCACAGCGGCTGGGCTCACACGGGAAGACGTGTTCCAGATAACCCCGAGCCTTGGTCTCTTCACGGGTGGCTTTGGCTTTTTCTACGGCGCACGAAGGATAGGTGCCTTCATTGTGCCCACTGGGGCGGGTAACACTAAGCGCCAAGTGGAGATCATGCGTGAGCTGGGCACCACCTCCATCTCAGCCATAGCCTCCTACCTCAACAGGCTCACCGAGGTGGCACACGAGATGGGTGTTGACCCAGCTAGGGACCTTGGTGTGAGGAGAGCTATTATAGGCTCCGAGCCATTCTCGGAGGAATTCAGGGCTAGAATGTCCAAGACGTGGGCCATGGACATATATGATATACCCGGCATGACTGAGACCTACGGGCCGGGTATGGGTATAGACTGCTACCTCCACGACGGATTACACATCTGGGAGGACCACTACCTTATCGAGGTGGTTGACCCAAAGACGGGTGAACCCGTCACCAAATCCGAAGAGAGGGGTGAACTCGTTGTAACCACGCTCACAAAGGACGCTATGCCACTACTCAGATATAGAACGGGTGACATAACCTATCTTTACGATGACGGCGAGTGTGAGTGTGGTAGAACCCATAGGAGGATAGGTAGAATATCTGGGAGGGTGGATGACATGATAAAGTTTAGGGGTGTTAACTTTTGGCCCTCCTACATAGAGTCACTCATACTGAGGCACCCAGACCTCTCCGAAGAGTATGTGCTCGAGGTCACATCGCAGAGTGGGCTCGACGAGATGATACTTAAGGTGGAGTCCAAACGCATACTCGATCCAGCCGAGAGGAGAAGGCTTGAGAACGAGTTGAAGGAAACCATAAACAAACACTTCTACTTCACCCCAACAGTCATGGTAGTGGATCCGAAGACCCTCCCAAGAGTCGAGGTTGGTAAAGCCAAGCGCTTCGTGGATAAAAGGGTGAGATAGGACGCCCAAGAACCCCTTAGAGGAAGTGGGCGTGGTAGCCGGGAAATACGGTAAAGAGTACTACCTCAAAATGGTCCATGAACACAGGTTTCCCCAAGAACTCTGGCGTGAGTTGGGAGCACGATCACTCTTCGGCTTCCTAGTGGACAAGGAGCTCGGCGGCTACGGTGGGGGTCTCCCCGAGTTCGTTGAGGCAACACGCATGCTTTCATATTCGGCGGCTACACTAGCCTACGTGTTTGTGGCCCAAAACCTCGTAAGCAGAATGGTGGCAAAGAATGGTGATAGTGAACAGCTGCAGAGCCTCCTCCCCAAGCTTATGGTGGGGGATATCAGGGTTGCCATGGGTCTCGCTGAGGATGCCGCTGGAAGCGATGCACTCGGCGTGTCAACAAGCGCGGAGCGTGTGTCAGAAGGCTATAGGCTTACTGGGCGAAAGGACTACGTCACCGAGGCTGCCCATGTTGATGCCATCATTATCGTAGCAAAGACGCGTGGTGATGTGAGAGCAAAGTCTCTATCCGCCTTCCTTGTACCCTCATCTCACCCCGGTCTGAGCTTCACCGAGACACATAAGATGGGTCTAGACTTCCTAACCCTATACTCAGTGGGGATTGATGCAACGGTTGACTCCAAGGCACTCCTAGGCGTGGAGCATGAAGCTTGGGGATACCTCTCTGAGACGTTCGCATTGGACAGGGTGGCGCTCGCAGCGATGCTCAACGGTGTCTCAGCTAGGCTGCTCGAGGAGGCTTGTGGGTACGCCAGGATGCGCGTGGTCTTCGGAAGACCCATAGGTGCTAACCAGGGTGTACAGTTCCCGTTGGCGCGTGCACACACAGAGCTACTCGCCTCCCAAGCCCTAGTGGATAGTGTGGCCAAGCAGCAGTCAACGGCCTCCCAGAGCTTCGCGGCGGACTCGGCTGCCGCATTCTACCACTCGGCTCACAGTGCGTATGAGGCTGCGGATGTAGCGTTGCAGGTGAAGGGCGCCAAGGGCTATATAGAGGGCTTCGAAGAGGCGTGCTTCCGAGACATCCGCTACTACAGGATAGGTCCACTCTCAGAGGAGCTATCCCTCGCAACAATAGCCAGAAGAGGATTACACCTACCATCCTAGCTTGGACGCCTGACGTGGAACCCTAGTTCCGAGACATCTATTGCCCCATTCAAACCCAGTCTGCGCACCGCCTCCCTCCTGAGCTTCTGAGTCGGAGTCTTGGGTATCTCATCCACGAATAGGAGGTATCTGGGGAGCATATAGTATGGTAAACGCTGGCTCAGATAGGCCATGAGCTCCAAGGGTTTCACCTCCATCGTTGATTTAATCGCGACGAGTATGTCCTCGTCGCCGAGGCCACTTGGAACACCCACCGCGGCGCACTCAACCACGCCTGGGAACCCCTCCACCGCAGACTCAATAGTGGTGGGCGCGATGTTTTCACCCCGCGACCTTATCAGGTCCTTCTTCCTCTCAACATAATAGTAGAAGCCCTCCGCATCAACACTCAATATGTCGCCAGTGTTGAACCACTCGCCACGCTCCCAGTGGATGGGGTCCTCACCCAGATAGCCCGTGAACATTGTGCTGGGTATTTTGGGCCTCAGCATCAGCTCCCCCTCAGACCCCCCGCCTGATAGCTTGGCCTCAACCGAGGGGAGCGCTTTGCCAACCGAGCCCTCCTTGTCCTCGTCGAGGGTGTTGTATAACGCTATCCCACAGGTCTCAGTCATGCCGAAGCCCTCAAGCAGGCGCACACCGAACACGCCTTCAAACATTTGTAGCGTGTCCTTCCTAACCCCACCACACATCACCACACGTAGCGCGTTCCTCTCGAAACGGTCTCTGGTGTTGAGGAGGATGTTCACCATACGGTTGAGGAGAAAGGACACCGTAGCACCACTTGAGGCGGCTAGGCTCCAAAAAGTGGAGGCGTGGAAACGCTCCTGCTGCACCACTGTGAGGCCGTTGAGTAAGGCGGGTAGTGTCGTCATCACCTGCCCACTCGTGTGGTAGAGTGGAAGCGAATTATAGAGCACGTCGTCACCCCGTAGGTGAACGATTCCCTCTATCTCCATAACCCTGTTAATGAACGCATAGTGAGGTAACACTACACCCTTAGGGGAGCCAGTGGTGCCCGAAGTATACAGGACCACGGCTGGATCAGATCGGTCAACCCTCACGGGCACGTGGGTAGGCCCACCCTCAGCACCAAAACCCATCAACCCCTCTCCAACTTTGTTTACAACCACCCTAACACCCTCCAGAGATAACCCTTCTAGGTTACCTAGTAGACTAGAGTCCACAAAGAGCAGCCTGACCCCGGAGTTATGAAGCTGGTAGCCAAGCATCTCCCCCCTAAGAGCGGTGTTGAAGGGTACAAACACGCATCCAGCCCTCAGCGTGGCCAGCCACACACCAACCATTTCCGGAGAATTCTCCATGAGGGCGCCGATCCTATCACCCCTCACGAAACCCGCCGCCTCAAGGGAGCCAGCTAGCCTGGATGTCCCCGAGTCGAGTTCAGCGTAAGTTGTGACGGTCCCCCGCCACACCATGGCGGCCTTATGAGGCACCCTTGCAGCCACATGTGGCAGAAAGGAGGCCAACTCAACAAACCCATCCAACACACCAGCGCATTCATACCACAATGTAATAAGCATTCCCACAAACCATTACACCAAACTATAGAAGTCCCAATCCATCCCCCATGTAATGCCACCCACACCAGCCTACACGGAGAACCGTAACACCACATTAAGCCAAGCACCCACGAGGCAAACCACGACAAACCTAAAAACAGCCTAACACACAAAATCTCCATCACAAAGTTATTGGGGCCCCAACCCATTGAATCTAACACCCAGCGCTGCTAGCCAGTAAAATAATAAATATTCACACTACTCCTGGGGCTTTAGATTCATCCTCAAATCACTGTTCCAAAATACATTCACAACCTGATTATTGAAAGGGTTTGCCTTAACTATCAAATACACGCTGCTACCATCACCAAGGTTTAACACGATGCTCGCGTTCACAGTGGCGTCGGAAACATAACCAGTACTGTAGAGTGTCCGCCCTCCACTAGTAACGTAGAGAGTCACGCTATTATTAGTTGGAGCCCCACCAGCACCCAGAACGCTGAACTCTCCATAAAGATTTACAGTAACATTCGTTGCCCCAAAGGCCAACTTGAGGTAGTCTAAATCCACGCTTAACTCTGAACCCGGTGTAAGAGGGATGCTCGTGCCGAAATGGAAGAGTTCCCCTGAAAACCCACTGTTAAAGCCCGAGTGGAAACCATACGAGTAACCCCTTTGAAAGGCAGCACTATAGACCACTCCAAACGCTACCACAATCACCACTGCGACGAGTGCTATAATGGGAGCATTAACACCCCTATGGTCATTTACCAACATGCCGTGTCCCCTGCCTCAACGTAATTTGTGAACTACCCCCTCCTAAAGGGTGGGTTTTCATACTTGCGACACCAAACCAGGTCCCCCACTTCTGGATTACGGAGACCCCCCTTGGTGTTCGCAGGCGTGGATTCTCCGCTTTAAGCACAGCGGCTACCCACAAGTATACTGGAAATGTTTCTCTTAAAGCTTTGGCTTTGGTAAGAGTTATTGGTCAGATAGTGCGGGCTGCTGGTGTTGGGTTGTTTATTTCCCTGTGTGGCTTTAGTGGGGCTGTAGGGGTGTGAGGTACCCCTTGGTTATCCATTTAACGTGAGTTATATATCACGCAAGGTTTATATATATCGTTAAGATTTTATGGATGAAAATGATATTCACCCGGATGTTTGGGTGTTAGGGTTATGGGTGGCACCTCGCGTGGTCGGAGGGGTGTTAGGGTGGGTTTAGCCCTGGGTGTGGTCATGTTGGTTTCCCTCTCGGCTTACCTCATTGTGAGCCATAACCACGACCCGGGGATAAGCCTCCTCTTCTTGGACCGCCAACTGCATCTGGTGAGCGGTGTCCGCGTTGAGCTGTACGCCTTCTACCCCACCTCGACTGGTACCGTGTTCACCCAGGTGTTCAACGAGTACACCTCATCGTCGAGTGTCACCCTGCCTCTGCAGGCGGTGGGCGCGGCCGCGTCCGCTTGGCTCAACCAGTACTCCGACTTGGCTGAGCCCTCACTTATAGGCTTCGCGGTGCACGTGTTCAACCAGAGTGGGAGCATACTCGCGGAGGCGGAGAGCTTCACGGTGGGCTTCGACCCGAAGAGCGTGCTCGGCGGCCAAGGCTTCACCCAGCCTGTAGTGTTCGAGCAACCCATCATAATCAACCTATCCAGAGCCCTCTCAACGCAGGCAGGGGTACTCAAACCCCAAGCCGCGGGCGCGGGCGGCGCAGCCCTCTCAACCACGACCACCACGACCACCGTGCCCTCGTTCGTGTGTAAGCCTTGGTATTACTGCTCGGTTGAGTACGACCTGAACTGGGTGGTGTACTACCCCAGTCAGAACTCGTTTGGGAAGGTGCCGCTGATCGAAGCAGACGCTTCCGCGGTGTACACCGATGGCCTCGCCCAGTACATCCAGGGCTTCGTTGAGGCCTATATGAAGACCACGACCAGCACAACTCTATCGCTAGAGGTAAGTGAGGCGGACGACTTTTCAAGTGTATCCTACCAGATACCGGGTGCGAGCATCACGCTGAAGAGCAGCACCCTAAGTGAAAATGTCTATGAAAACTTTGGGATGGCGGTTAATAATTATCCTTCGAGTGTCGAGATTTATGAGGAGGCTCAGCTAGCGCTTGCAAACTATAGTGTCTGGGCGGTCGGGCCCGGCTACGCCACGCCGCTTGGAAGCGCGTTGCAGGTGTTCACAACTGGAGTTGTTATCGAGCAGTCGTCCGGCTCCTCTCTCCCGGTGCTCTACGGCTCATCCGGCCTCACACTACCCTTCAACCCCAACGAGGCAAGCCTACTTGGGACAATCAACCCAGGAGGTAGCAGTGGTTGGGTAAGCTCGTCTCTCACTAGTAATCAGCTCCCAAGCCTCACGACGTCTATTCCGGTGGGCGCCATATTCGCGGCGCTCGTACCAGCCGGGGCTGACTTGGCGGGTATACTACCCGACCTAAACTTGGTCTATCAGACATCCACCGTGACCTTGGAGTTCACAGAGTTCTACTTGGTGCTCTCATCGCAGTCGCCTGTGCCGGTGTCGGTGTATGTGGATGTTCCCCCCGTGAGCTATAGTTATAATGGGGGTACGTATACCTTGCCCACAACCATCTTCCAAGTGGATGCATAGGTTTCGTGAGTGAGTCCAGTAGAGGCTGGGTTGAGGGTATGGTGTACGCCGCAGGCTGACTATTCATGTTTGGAGTGTAGCCCACCGAGAGTCATGTGGGTGGAGGTTCGGATGTGTTAATCACATATTGCTATGTGTGTTGCCGCGATGTGTACATCTTAGTGATCGCGGTCACGACTATGTGTGTCAATCCTGCCTCCACTTGGCCTTCTTCGCTGTGAGTGTATAGAAGGTAGTCGTGTAGACAAGGAGGATAATCCACATGCTGTATTGCCATGCTGAGCCTGTTAGGACCCCTCTAATCAGCTCGGAGGCGTCAACGGTTGGTACAAGCTGTGATATGCGCACAAGGATTTTTGGAAGCAGGCTTGCGGGGTAGTAAACGGGGGGTAATACGACGAGAGCGCTGCTTATCACACCCGCAAGCTGTCCTGCGTGGCGCACGTTAGGCGCGTAGCTCGAGTAAAAAAAGCCGAGTGAAGATGAAAAGAGCCATGTGACAAGAACTATTAAAACGATGAGTGCGAGGCTTCTAAGCGCTGGGCGGAAGAGCATGTATAGCAGGGTGAGGTAGACCAACAGGCCAGGGCTGTGAAATAGGAGCTGTGCTACGCCCAATCCAGCGACATACTCGGTTCTTGTGACGGGTGAGGCAACTATGATGTCCTGGAAACGGTAATTCAACCTGTAGTTTGTGGCGTCGGAGCCCGCGGTCATCCCGCTTGAAACCGCAACAGAGACCAGTCCACCCACTATTGCGGGCAGACTCCCCCTAAGACCTTCTATCGCCACGACCAGAAATGAAAGCGAAAAAGCCGTGATGAGTGAGAAGAATAGTGTGACCGGTGTCCTAATGATCCAAAGCGCGCCCAGCATGTACCCCAAGACCAGCGTGTTACGCACCCCTTTAACAATGTTCACAGGTGTTCGCCTCCATCTAGCCCCACAAGCTCCACGAACACGTCTTCGAATGTCACAGGCGCCACTTCGATGGCTAAACCCTTTTTCAATGCTAAAGCGGAGAGCTCCTCAGCCCGCTTCTCATCGGTCAAAACCCTTACAAGGCGGCCGTAGGGGCGAACCCTACCGTAAACCGAGAGGTCGCAGCCCACGTCCCCATGTATGTCCACCCTTACACGCTCAGGTATCCCCGCTCGAAGCTCCTGCGGTGAACCCTGAGATAAAACCCTTCCACCATGCAGGATGACCACTTTTTCAGATAGTACCTCAGCCTCCTCCAAGTAGTGTGTTGTGAGTAGCACTGTTCTCCCCTCCTCGCGGACAACCTTCGATATCGCGGACCACACCCTCCGCCTCGCCAAGGGGTCCAACCCAACCGTTGGTTCATCCATTAAGAGAAAATCGGCGCAACTGGATATACACATTGCCACCAGAACACGCTGCCTCATCCCACCGGAGAGGTTTAACGCTGAAACATTCGAGTACTCTTCAAGCTCCAAAAGCTCGAGTGCTTCCCTCGCACGCCTCCTCGCCTCAGAGAACCCAAACCCTCTGAGTAACAGATAGTTAAAAACATGGTCCCAGGGTGTGAGAACGGGTAAGAGCCTCGCACCCTGCGGAATCACCGCTAACTTATCCCTTACCCTCTCAGGCTCTTTGAGCGCATCAAAGCCGAAAAGGTGAACTCTACCAGATGTGGGTGAAAGCTGTGTGGCCAATATTCTAAGCAGAGTGGTTTTACCAGCACCATTTCTACCAAGTACGCAGTGAACCCTGCTACTCTCAAGCTTAATCGTAGCGCCCTTAAGAGCGACCACGCCTCCATCGTAAACTTTGCGTACATCTTGGAGGTCGGCTACAAGCACTCCTATACACCTCCAGTGTAAGCTCTAATTAAAGTAAGCCAATCACCCTTTAATCCTTGCCTTGTCACGTTCCCACAGAAGCGTTCAGGTCTACCTATGATGCTATGGAAGCGGTACACGTCGCCAACCGGTGTGACCACAGCTTCTTTCGGTGTGCCACGTGTGAGCGGTACAACACCCTGAATGTACGCGTGCTCTCTAATGAGTAATCGGCTTGGGTAATGCTCCTTGATCTCTTTTAATTCACTAATTATGCGAACTATACGCTCCTGACTTGGAATCACCCATGAGTTTTTCATTGCGTGACCGGCCAGAAACACCTGCTCAACCCACATCAAATCGATCTCACTACGTTTTAATACCTCGTCGATAGCCTTAGACACGAAGTTCAAATAGTTTGATGATAAAACCACCACACCCACCACGTACAAACCGTGACCTTTTAGCATGTTCACTTTTTCAACGTACTCCGAAATAGTACGATCCACGTCAAGTGCTCCTAAACGGCTCAAGGCTCTATTAATTCTATCGAAATGCAAAGAATACTGTACAATATCCAGCCCGAGCTGTTTTAATCTCTTTGTAAGCTCATCGCTGATAAGTGAGCCATTTGTGACAAGCCTTGTGGCAATCCTTTGGTCCTTTGCTCTCAGATGCTCCAAGCACTTGAATAATTTATCCGCTCTAAGTAAAGGCTCACCTCCTGTAAAGCTCAAGTGCTCAACGCCCAACTCTATTGCTTCATCAATAACATTGCACCATGTATCCGAGTTGAGTTCGCTTCTGAATTCTCTATTTAGCGGGTTATAACAGTAATTGCAAGCATAGTTACAACTATAGGTCAGCTCAAGCTCCAACCATCTTAGAGTAAAAACGTCGGGGAACCCCCCTTCACGGTTCGGGTTCCGGGTCCGGAGGAAAGTCGTCGGGACACAATTTCTTCCCGTATTTCCTAATCAATTCCTGCCTATCCATAATGTCGCGAACAACCTCCATGATACATCTACCTATAAAATGACTTTAATAGTATAAGTCTAACTTTTTTGCAAAAAAATTAAGAATACTGAGGGAAAACTCACGATTTAATAATCATAGAGTTATTAAAAATCAGATTAGATAGTAAAGTGTATATCAAGATACACATAAGGCTTCATGGTACTCCGAGAGTTGTCTTCGTATAAAACTAACCAACATAGAGAACAAGTACATTAAAAATCAAGTACTCTCCCCTAATTTGGCATTCAAACCAGCCTACACTATTCTAAATACTTTACAGGTCTCTATTTGTAGAAAAGTTTGCAGTTTTTAGAGAAATCTGAATTTTTTGCCTCGAAAGAAAAATTTATGTGGTAATAAACATTCCGTATACAGATGGTTCCGAGGTTCTATGCTAACACCTCCCTTTTAGTGCTCCTACTAGTAGGTTTAACCATACTATTTGTCTTCAGTTTGATGGTTGTAAGCTTTGGTTTATCACCGGCGTGTACTCCCACACCTCCCGACCCAGCCGTGTGTGGGCAGCCAGGGGGAGGCCTCCAGCCAAACTACTATGTGTGGTGGGTGTTTTGAGCGACGTTGAGGCGGCGCTCGAGCGCTCAGCCGCAGCGTACCACTCCCTCACACCACTTCTCTTGAAAGTAGTGTGCACCATCTGGTCTGATGGGTGGGGTGGGCGGAACATAAACCGGGTCTGCAGGCGCCTCAACCTCCCACCAACTACTGTGACGAGAGCAATCCGACGTCTAGAAAGCCTCGCACAGCCGCTCTCCGTAGCCATACCCATAACCACGAAGCTCGGCCTCACGAGGTTCGCAGTCGACGTCGAGCCCCAACCCGGGCGAACCGAGGACTGCTTTAAACTCATAGCGGGAAGACCCTTCTGGCAGAGTGTCGCCGTGTGTGGGGATTGGCACATAGTCTGCTTCTTCGCCGTGCCCGAGAGGGAAACCGAATGGCTCACCTCCATGCTGGAGAACGCTATCTCCCGGGGTGTGTTGAAAAACTACAGGGTTACCCCAGTGTGCGACCCCGTTTACCCTCCTCCGAGAACCCGCTTTAAACCAGGATCCAGCGAACACCTTAACACCTCCAGCATTAAGCCAAGTCCACTCCACTCAGCCGGCATAGAGTCTAAAACGGGTTTGAGAAGAGGGTTCGACGAATTTGACCTTAGAGTCATCGAGCAGCTCGAGCTTGATGGGAGGATGAGCGGGGCGCGAATCGCGAAGACGCTTGGGCTGAGCCCCGCCGCGGTCTCAAACAGGATTAGGAAAATCATCAAGATGAAGCTGGTAGGCTTCAGATTCAGGCTTCTACCCTTTACGCCAGGTGAAAGCAACTTCCTACACACGGTTTTCGAAGCCCCCAGCTGGGATGCGCTGGGCGAGCTAGCAGCCCTAATCCACACTCTACCCTACACACTATCCTACTCGGCTAGCAGGTTATCCCCCGCGCTGGTTGTGCGATCCCAGGTGCCAGCCTCACACACATCATTCTACCACAATACACTTAGCTCGGCTGTGAAGAAAGGACTGATAAGAAACATAATTGAGAATAGGTTGCTTGTGCCCTCAACCATAAGAAACCAGTCCGTGTGTCCAGAGTACTTCGTAGGAGGCGTATGGCGAACTCCCCCAATACCAACGAGCTAGCCGCTAAACTCCGCGGCCATCAGACGCAACGAGCACACAGAACACGGCGAGCGCTTCACCCTGCATAAAGCACACGAATCCTTCTTACAAGGGGGTCATGCACAACAGCAAAAAATCCCTCTTTCTTCACAAGATAAATTTTTTACCATTTTCGAAAATCATATATCATCTTCAGCAAAGAAGTTTTGAACAATGCGCGCCATATCAGTGTTGGGAAGCGGTGGCTGGATAACCCGGAGACGTGCGCCGGCGGTGCTCGCCCTAGCAGTGGTTTTGGCTGCGTCCTTGGTGCCCGTTGTTCAGTTCGCCGGGCTGTTAGCTAGCGGGGGTGGAGTGTACGCGCCCAGCAGTCCACCCGACTACTCGGCAGCACTCCAGGCGTTCACTCAGCTTGGCGCGAGAATCGTGGTGGTGGGCCCCAAATACTTCGTGGATGGTGTGGTGGCGCAGGCTGAGGCTTTGGGTTTGGGTGGCCTGGTTGTGTCCGCGTCGCCCTCCGAGCTTCCCATGGTGGTCTCCGCGTTCAACCGCTCACTCGTGCTCGACGACTTCGGCGCCCAGCCAGTGAACTACACGCTCGCCGCCCGAATCACCTCACACTCTTTCATCGTGTACCTCAACACCACACCCGCGGCGCTCGAGTCCACGGTGGACGACGCCCTCTACCTCTTTGGCTACAACGCGGGTTACCACTTGGTCGCGCTCCCGCTGCTCTCCTCTGGTCCCCTCTTCGTGGCTGAGGGGTTGACGGCGCTCGGGGGCTACCCCTTCGTGGATGTGGGCTACAACACAACACTCCAGGGATTCATCTACGCGTGGTACGAATCCTTCCACGACCCCTCAAGCGACCCGTGCGGTGAGAGCCCACCAAGCGGATACTATATGGCGGCACGCTTTACTGACGCGGGTAATCCCTACTCTGATGGGTACACAACTTGGACATACGACGAGTGCATAGAGCCCACGAACAGTGGAATAGTTAACGGATGGCCCCTTAACACCTATACCTACAGCCATGTGGGACCCACTTCGGATTATGCTTTGAAGTTGCAGGGGCTTGCGGTGGACACGGACTACGGTTACGCGCTTTACAAAAGCGGTCAGGCGTCCGCTTATATAAGTTACGAAACCTCCACCTCTTATCCCGCCTCTCAGAGTGGCACAACGAGTTACAACTTGGACTACTACAACTTCGTGGAAAGCGCGGCTGAATTGCTCATTCAGGTCATCATGGACACGGTGAGCGACCCCGTGAGTATAACCAGCGGCCTTAATTTAGCGAGTACAGGGCTCACGGCGAACGACACCTGGGTGTTCGCGCCAAGCAGCAACAGTTATGGTGCCTCCTTTGATTCAGCCGTTGACGAAGGTGACTCTATGTATCTTCCTAACAACTACCAGAGCTTTTATGGGTATATGATGCTCGACTCCAACTTCACCCTGGCTTCTCAGCCCTACTCTCCCAATATATACACGAGTTGCGTGAACTATTACTACTATGCGCTGCGCGTGCAGTGGGAGGTGGTGTACACCCCCTCGAATTCTCCACCCGTGTCGTCCAATGTGGCGCCCACACTTACTCCCAGTGGGCCCTACTCGACGTGGTCTAAGTGCACGTACCACCCCGCGCCCACGTGAGTGCACGATCCCCGAACCCAGCCCAATACCTTCCTCCTTTTTTCTGTGAGTTCCATACTTATTTTGGACTGTTGTAGCTGTTTGCACGCATGGTGGCCAGTATTCCGACGAGCGCGGAGAGGGTCAACCCGATTGGGATGACTATTAGCCCCAATTGGTTGCTGGCTGCGTTGGGGGGTGACGTGGCAAGCTGCACCGCGTATGAGAGTATGCCTAGGGCTGGGGCGCATAACATGAGTGCGCCCCCAATCCTCACCTGCCTGTGGATTGCTATTAGAAGTGCGCCGGTGGCTAATAGGACGAGTTTGGCGGCGCTCACCGTATATAGGGGTGCGAGGGGGATTAGTCCGGGTGCCCGCTGTGGGCTGGTCGCCGCGCTTAGCCCAAAGATGAAGCTAAGCTGGGGTGGGTGGGCTGCTCGTAGTGTGACCCACACCACGTTCCACGTTAGCGTTACCTGCTGGAGTGTGAGCCCTGAGGGTGTCCTTATAATGTAGAGGAGTGCCTCCCAGGGCGTGAGTAAGGCGAGTATTGATAGCCCCAATAGCAGCCTCCGGCCCACAGCGACACAACGCACCCTCTAGCTATAAGTTCCTCGTCAGCAAAGCTTTACGCAAGTTGCTAGCGTGATGTGTCCACGCTTGTATGATTCGAGTGCACGCTCAGAAAATTGTTGGTCTTAATAGAGCTATATTAATGAAGAGGTGATCAACACTACTTTCCTAAACCCACATCTATCCATGTTCTCTTTGAAGAAAATTTGTGAGCTTGGTTTCTTGGGCGAGCGGCCAGATGATTAGGGATAATATCGCTGTTCAACCAATGCTCAACCAGCACTCCGCGGTATTTGAACATACCGATCCAAGTAAAACCGCTTCGGGCTCAAAAGGGTACCCTCAGCTCGCACATCAGAGGTTTCAGGGATCGGGGGTGGCTGGGTTGGTGCGGGTTTGGCGCTCCTGTTCCCTTTCTCCGCACGTTTATATAGGGCTGTAGCCAATATCAGCCCTGCTACTATTGAGCCTCCAGCTATGGTGTAGTCGCTTGGCGGTCTGGGCGAACCCGTTCTAATGGCGTATTCTACGCCGTTCGACGCGTTTGTCACAGTGTATGTGGCCCCCACAATACTCACTTGTGGGAGTGCCACCCAGCTGCCGTTAGTGTTCTGGAAGGTGGCGTTGACAACTATCGTGAGCGGGCTCTCAACACTCACCCCATCCCGGTAAACCGTCACAATATTTGAAGCGTGAAACCAGTATGAGAAGCTCAACTCCACGCCAGGCATAAAGCAGCTCGCAACCATAGGTCCAGACAGGGTATACGAGGTCTTAGCACAAGAGGCGCACTGGTCCGCTTCAGACAAAAACACAACCGTCAACGTTGACCCCCCCTCAGGGTTCGCGGTGTACCCGCTCAGCCGGGTGGTGGAGATTAACCCGACTCCCGAGCAACCCTACCACGTAGTATTCAACCTCACAGCCTACGCGTCAAGCGGCCAACCCAAGCTCACAAACATCGAAACCACGGGTTGCTCCAATGCCACCCTGACTTATAGGTGGGCCGCCGCGAGCCATGAAGTTGACATCGGCGTCACACCATCCTGCGCCGCGCCGGTGAGGGTGGTTTTCAGCGCGTTAATAAGAATACCGATCCAACTCAGCAAGCCGAACACCACGATGTACCTCTCCTACGCCTACAACACGTCTCAGGCTGGATCCAACATCACACTCTATTTGAACACCCCCACACGTACACCCAACCCGCTGCCTCTCACGGCACCCCAAGAATGTGTGTACGATGCCTACCCCGCGGCGGCCTATACATCGCTCACAATGGTTCTTGGCGGGGTCGCTGTGGCTGGTCGCCCCGTTAACTATACGCTTAGGGATGCCTACATATTGCTCGGGGTGAACGCCCAAACCCTGCTCACATCTGCACCCAGCGTGTATGTTTGGTCGCCAAACGGGTCAACCTATGCTGCAACGGGTGATGGTATGCCCCCCACAATGGGTGGCTGGAGTTGCTCAGCGCTTCGATGCGACGCCAAACTCAACGCCTCCACACCATTCCTCTTAGTATGGTACACACCCTACTCTTCGAGCTACACGCTGAGCGTGAACGGCTCCACAGACACAGCCCACCTGGAAGCGATCGGAGGATTCAACGCTTGGATAGTGAACCGGACTGGATCGCTAAACATAAGCGGTTAATGGATAAACCCGAATACACCTTGGGACGTGCTCACCGCCGCACTTTGGTTGCTCCTTATCTCGGCGTATGCTATTGCGGCTATTAGAGCTAGGAGAAAACCTAGGGAGGGTGGAGGAAGCAGGAGGCGAAGCCCAACACTAGGCTACCACGGGTGGCACCCACCCTGCCCCTTTTAAGAGAACCAAACAGGAGTTCAGGTCACGGTCAAGAGTAAATCCAGAGAAAGAACTGTGGAAGAAGCAGTCTTTTAAAGTTCTGGTCGATTCTGCCAGCAGAGAAAGCTACCTAAACCTCGCCTTTAACGGTAGACCCAAATTAGCGCTTAGCGCTGATCGTAACCTGCACATGGATTTTAGGTCTACCATTAAGGCGGGGAATCACAACGAAGGCCTTCTTTACATCCGCGTACGCGGGAAATTCTGTGGGAAAGCAACCCCGTGAGTAGAGCGAGTTTGGCCGAAAAGCACGAAGCTTCACCGATCGGGTTGGCTCACATCGAATTGAAGTGGTGAATTCTAGGTGTTTGAGTTTGGGAACCGTGCGCCCGCCACAAATAGATTATCTAGGTAGAATCAGAATCCTGCGCTTGGGTTAAATACAGGTGTATGTAAAATACAGGTGTATGTTATTTAGCGAAAAACCAAAGACAAGGCTCGAAGACTTCTTTAACAGACGCGATGAGCTCAAACAGTTTTCAACGCTAGTCGAAAGAAGCCCCGTCGTAGTGAAGGGAGTTAGAAGGATAGGAAAGTCAAGCTTGATCAGAGTGGGGTTGAGTTTGTTAGAGCAGCCTTATATTTACCTTGACTTACGTGGTACGGCAATAAACAAAAAAATTTCCATCCGTACAATTTTTGAGCTACTTACACTTTCGGCATCAGAAACCAGCTCAAAAAGCTCACGCTTCGTTCAAACGGTGAAAGATGTGGTAAGGGAGGTGAGTATAGCGAGCGTGTTCACGGTTAAGCTTGCCCAAGAGCGCACAAGAAATCTACTGCTTGAACTCTTTAGGAGGCTGGACAAAGCCGCAAAGGCGCATGCGCACAAGTTGGTCATCGTGTTCGATGAGGCGCAAACGCTCAGATTTGCCACTTTGGATATGAGAGAGCTTCTTGCAAACGTCTACGACAATATGGAAAACATAACACTGGTTTTTGCAGGAAGTCAAATAGGTGTTTTAAAAGAGTTTATAGGAGTGGAAGACCCTTACTCACCGTTTTACGGAAGGTACATGGCAGAAGTGGAGCTCAAACCATTTTCTAGGGAGCTATCACTCGAGTTCCTGAAACAAGGGTTTACCGAGCTTTCGCTAAAGCCTGATGAGCGCTTTCTTGAAAAGGCGGTGGACGAGCTTGATGGAATAGTTGGCTGGCTCACTTTCTTTGGACTCAAAGTGGCCGAAAGACGCAGATTTTCTGAGAAAACGATAGAAGAGGTTTTAGACATCGCGGCGACCCTTGAGAGAAAAGAAATCGAAGCTCTACCCAAATCCCAAAAGCTTGTGCTTTCCGCGTTATCAAGGCTTGACAATCCACGCTGGAGTGACATAAAGCGCATGAGTGACTCTTTTGCAGGAAGAAAGCTCAACGACACAGAAGTAAACAGGGCGCTAAAATCCTTGATAAGATATTCATTCATAGAAAAGAAAGGCGAAAGCTACGCGATAACGGATCCCATAACAAAAAAAGCCGCAGTCGATTTGACACCTGATTAAGGAAGGTGGACTACACCAAGCTCTTCTTTCAGAAGCTCACGCACCTCAAGCGCACCACATATAGTTGTGATCCTGGGCAAAGTTTTGGAAATCACAATACGTACACTCACGTTTTTGCAATCGAATTTATCTTTAGGGGAAGACCCCCTCCGTGAGGGCGGGGTAGTTCAGCTTGTTTGATGGAAAAATGGCAAAAGGAGTCGGTTTTGCTCATCGCTCTATACTTCGTTATAGTGTATCTCACGCTGGTTTTTAGTTTCTAACGTAAAGACCACCGAGTCCCGGTTCACTTCATAACGAGAAGACGCCTCACCCACACTACGAAACGCTTCGTCAAGCCAGTTTGCCAAAAACAGTGAGTATTTTTTACCAAGAAAGTGGTGTAGCGTGATGGTGTAGCAGTTGCCAAGCCTTTGAATTTCAAACTCTGCGATTCTTCCGTATTTGCAGTGTAGTGAAAGCCACTTTAAGAGGTTTTCGGTGTTCGCGCTCTTAAACCAAAAAAGCATCGCCTCGCGCGGGTTTCTTCCTCCTATGTCTCTTGCAAGCTTTTCGATTTCTTCCTCTTTCAATTCTTCGTGTAAAATTCTGAAACCGTCGCGCATGATCGTCACGAAACCAAACCTTTCGACGTACCTGTCCCACTCCACAAACTTTTTGAGGATCTGGGAAACGAGCGCGTTCACACTAATTCCTCTGCTTTGCGATTCTTTTTGTAGAATTTCGTCTACTTCCTTTTCCAGCCTAAAGCTTCTTAAAACCGTTTTTCGCAATTCAATTGTATTTCAATGTGTTACTAATAAAGTGTACGTCCTGCTTATTAAATTATCAACGATTAACCACTCATGTCACGGATAAACGTACCCTCTGTTAAAGTGATACACTACGCCGACCCGTTTTGTCCTTGGAGTCTTGCGAGTGAACCAGCGCTCAGAAGAATCAAAGAAGTGTACCAAGACAGAATCGCTATTGAGTACAGGATGGGTGGTGCGGTTGAAGAAATAACGCGCTGGATGGGGGAAATGGGGTTGGACCACGAAAAAGCGATTGAGCTTCACAGAAGCATAATACAACACACGAAAATGCCTTTCGATGTATCATTCATCACGAAAACACGCTTAAAGAGCTCTTATCCAGCGTGTAGAGCTGTCAAAGCGGCACAGCTAAAAAACGAAGAGAAGGGCGTGCTGTACCTGCGAAGGCTGATGGATCACGTGCTTGTAAAAGCGCAGGAGCTCACGGATGACGCGTTCACAAAAATCGCAAAAGAGGTTGGATTGTCAAGCACACTCGTTTCCGATATGAACTCAGCAAAAGTAAAGAACGAGTTTGAAAAGGACCTAAAGGCGATGAGGGAGGATGGCGCAGACTTTGTTTGCGCAATAGTCGTGAACGCTCAAGGTGAAAAAGCGATCGTGGAACACGCTTTTGATTCAAGATCGTTAGAAGAAACCATTGAAAGAATGGTTCCGGGACTTCCGAAATACGCACCGTGCGAGATTTCGGAGTACTTTGAAAAACACAAGGGAGAGCTCATTCCAGCTCGAGAAATCGCCGTGGTGTATGGAATAACCGAAGATGAAGCGCAAAGAAAGCTCTCCTCGTTAAAACTTCGAATATTGGAGTACGCAGGAAGCAGGTTCTGGTGTAAGGAGGGAAAATAGATGAGCGCGCAAAAAAACACTAAAAAGGGTTTACCAAAAAACTATAAACCCAAGTTTTATAGGCGGACACACTTTTCCACTCGAGGTGTGAAAGATGGAGCGACTCAAAACGCTGGTTAAGGGACGTGTGATTCTTCCGAGCGACCCATCTTATGATGAAGCAAGGAGGGTTTGGAACGGTGTGATCGACAAGCGTCCACTTGCCATCGTAAAGTGTAAGGACGAAGAAGACGTTGTGAACACTGTGAACTACGCAAGAGAGAACTCACTACTCCTTGCAATAAGGGGAGGAGGACACAGCGTCGCGGGTTTTGGAACGTGTGACAACGGAGTTGTGCTGGACCTTTCAGAAATGAAGAAGATTGTGGTCGACCCAAGCTCCAAAACCGCAGTCGCACAACCAGGGTTAACATGGGGAGAGTTCGACCGGGCCACTCAGGAGCACGCACTAGCGACCACTGGAGGGGTGATTAGCACTACTGGTATCGCGGGTTTTACGCTTGGTGGCGGTGTTGGCTGGCTTGTGAGAAAACACGGGTTGACGATTGACAACCTGCTATCGGTTGAGCTCGTCACAGCAGAAGGAAAAAAGGTGAAAGCAAGCGCAGAGCAAAATCAAGACCTCTTCTGGGGCGTAAAAGGCGGAGGAGGCAATTTCGGCGTTGTCACCCGTTTCGAGTACAAGCTACACCAAGTTGGTCCAGTGGTTTTCGGAGGCCTTTTGATATTTCCGTTTGAAAGAGCGGAGGAGGTTTTAAAGGTGTACGGCGAATGGGTGAGAAGCGTTCCCGACGAACTCTCAGCGCTTTCGCTCTTTCTAATAGCACCTCCGATCCCACCAATACCCCAGCACATTCAGGGAAAAAGGGTTTTCGCAATAGGATTGTGCTACGCGGGTGATCTTGAGGAAGGCGCAAGGCTCGTTTCACCGATCAAAGCGCTCAACCCTGCCGCCGATTTGGCAGGCCCCATACCCTACACGGTGTTACAAAGTATGTTTGACGCCTCGGCACCTCGTGGCATCAACGCTTATTGGAAGTCTTTGTACTTGGATGAGCTTGACAAAAACGTGATTGGCACACTTATACAAGCTGGTTCAAGCTTTCGCTCACCCTTTACTCACCTAGACCTCATTTATCTAGAAGGAGCGGTAAAGCGCAAAGGAGCAGAGGAAAGCGCTTTTCAGCACAGGGACAAACGATTTCTTGTTCACATGAACGGAAACTGGATGAACAAACAAGAAGAAACAGAAAACATAAACTGGGTAAGGCACACCTGGGAAACGCTTAGTCGCTATACCCAAGAAGCTTACTATCTCAACTTTACCGGAGAAGAGGGTGTGGACAAGGTAAAGGCTATATATGGTAAAGCGTATCCGAAGCTTCAAGAACTCAAGAGGAAGTACGACCCGACAAACCTCTTTAGGGTTAACCAAAACATCAAACCCTAATTTTTATTCCAAGTTAAAGTGCTTTTGTGTGAGTGATGCGCACCTAAGAGTTCATGGAAAAACACGTGATAACCTGAGGATCCTTAACACTTCAAACGAAAACAAGGAGACACCCAAGAACAAAATCGAATAAGCCCATTCATATGGATGGATGAATCTAACGGTAACATTATACCCAAAATTTGGTGAAACTACATTTAAAGTATATAGCGTGTTATAAATTCTCTCAGTTTTCACGATAGACAGCAACGCAACGCTTACCGAGATTAAAGTAATAGAGAGAGCGAGTAGCAGCACGTGATTACGGGTTAATAGTTTTTTGTTTATGTTATATTACCAATGCCATATTTAGTATATTAGTTTTTCGCAGTGCTAAATATAATGTTAGGTGTTGACTGGTAAGTATAAACTTTTGCTATACCATTATTTAAAACCCAAAAGGATATCACCGTGCCGTTTGGGAGTTCATACGAATAGATGGAATAGGTTGTTGAGTTTATGGTTACACTTCCCTGAGAATAATCATAGTGATTTCCGCCGATTAGGATTAATGTTACATACGGAAGCAGCAAAGACTTGTTGACGTGGTTTAGAGCGAACCACGCGTTTAACTCGGGATTACTGAGCATCACAGACTGTGCGCGATAAAACGCATCAAGCTTGGTATCACTGTTGTTGTAATAAGCGAATTGCGGGGACTTTGGAGTGAGCTGAGCATTAACCGTCTTTGCGTTGATGTGAATGTAACCACCAAAAGCAAACACGATTGGTTTCATCCGCATTGTGGAACTCGATAACGACCACCAACGAAAGTAAATCTTTGGATGTATCTTGGAAAACAACATGATACACAACTACACAACGACAAGAAAACTACCGAAGAACTAAAGGTAAATCTTGTGCACCTTGCTCCCTACTCTCAGACCCTATTGGGGAAAATGCAGGAGCTTGAAGAGATAATTTAAATCAGTTCTTTGACTCGCTGGTTTTCGCAGGTAGTCAGAGCACCTAAATCTACTTGAAACAGAAAGAAAGGCTACTTAACTCATTAGGCGAATGTCCTGATGGTGTCTGGATAACGCTTTTCAACGCTTGCAGCCACACACCATCCACTAATCCTGACGCCATCGAATGTCTCCCCCTATAATATTAAATAGCACACACGGCGTATACCCAAAACACCTTAGCGTAAACGGAAACACCCATATAGAGTAGTATGTAGTAAAAGGCTCTTTTTGGCTGGAAAAACCGTGTAACCTTGCAAAAAGTTTCTTATTCTACGTGGCGCGAACTTTTTACCATTTTCGAAAAAGATATATTTTTGAGTCAGCAAAACATTTTGGGAACATGTGTGGCCTATCGGCGCTAGGAGGTAATGGCTGGGTGACTCGGAGGCGAGTGACGGCGATACTCGTTCTCTCAGTGATTCTAGTGGCTTCGCTCGTACCCATTATTCAGGTCGCCAGCCTATTAGCCGGCCGAGCGGGTGCCTACACTCCTAGTGCGCCGCCCGATTACTCGGCTGCTCTCCAGGCGTTCACGCGGCTTGGCGCGAGAATCGTTGTGGTTGGCCCCAAGCGCTTCGTGGATGGTGTTGTGGCGCAGGCTGAGGGGTTGGGTTTGCAAAGCGTGGTGGTGACCGCGGCGCCCTCCGAGCTTCCCATGGTGGTCTCCGAGTTCAACCGCTCGCTCATACTCGACGACTTCGGCGCCCAACCAGTGAACTTCACCCTCGCGGCGGACCTCGCCGCACACTCATTCGTGGTGTACCTCAACGCTACACCCGCCACGCTTGAGTCCACGGTGGATGAAGCACTCTACGTCTTCAGCCGCCAAGCGGGCTACCCGGTGCTCACGCTCCCACTACTCACTTCTGGCCCCCTCTTCGTGGGTGAGGGGTTGACGGCGCTCGGGGGCTACCCCTTTGTGGATGTAGCGTACAACACAACCCTCCGAGGATTCGTCTACGCGTGGTACGAATCCTTCCACGACCCCTCAAGCGACCCGTGCGGCGTGAGCCTACCAAGCGGATACTACATGGTGGCACGCTTTTCAGACCGTGGCAACCCCTATTCGGACGGGTACACAACTTGGATCTATGATGAGTGCATAGAGGCCCCAAACAGCGGAGTAATTAACGGGTGGCCGTTTAACACCTACACCTATAGTGATGTGGCACCCACATCAAACTACGCTTTGAAGCTGCAGGGGCTCGCGGTGGACACGAACTACGGTTACGCGCTTTACAAAAGCGGTCAGGCGTCCGCTTATATAAGTTACGAAACCTCCACCTCCTATCCCGCCTCTCAAAGTGGCACGACGAGCTATAACCTGAACTACTACAACTTCATAGAGAGCGCGGTTGAAACGCTCATTCAGGTCCTCATAGACACTGCGAGTGACCCCGTGAGCATAACCAACGGCCTTGATACCACCAATGGTGCGCTCACGGCGAATGACACCTGGGTGTTCGCGCCAAGCGGCTACAACTATGGTGTGTACTATGTTTCAGCCGTAGACGAGGGTGACGAGATGTACCTTCCTAATAACTACCAGAGCTTTTATGCGTATATGATGCTCGACACAAACTTCACCCTGGCTTCTCAGCCCTACTCTCCCAATATATACACGAGCTGTGTGAACTACTATTACTATGCGCTGCGTGTTCAGTGGGAGGTTGTGTACAACCCCTCAAATTCTCCACCCGTGTCGTCCCAAGTGACGCCCACACTTACTCCTAGTGGGCCCTACTCGACGTGGTCTGAGTGCACGTACCACCCCGTGCCCACGTGATGGAACAGTCTCCGAACCCAGCCCAACACCCCCTCCTTTTTCTGTGAGTTCCATACTTATTTTGAACTGCTGTCAGTGTTCACACGTGTGGTGGCCAGTATTCCGACGAGTGCGGAGAGAGTCAACCCGATTGGGATGACTATTAGCCCCAACTGGGGTTGGCTGCTGCCTGCGTTAGGGGGTGACGTGGCAAGCTGCGCCGCGTATGAGAGTATGGCTAGGGCTGGGGCGCACAACATGAGTACGCCTCCAATCTTCACCCTCCTAGTGAGTGTTATTAGAAGTGCGCCAGCGGCTAGGAGGATGAGTTTGGCGGCATCCACCGCGTAGGAATAGGCGAGTAGGATTTGTTCGGACGCTTGCCGTGTGTTTGTGGCGGAGCTTAACGTGAAAACATGGCCGACCTGGGGTGTGTTGGCTGCTCGTAGGGAGACCCACACCACGTTCCACGTTAGTGTGACCTGCTGAAGTGTGGGTTCTGATTGTGCTCTCAGTGTGTAGAGGATTACCTCCCAGGGTACCAGAAGGGTGAGCAGGGATAGAACAACCAGCAGCCTCCGACCCATCGATACCCAGCACACCCTCAAAGCTATAAATCCCTCGCCACCAAGCCTTGCTTGGTGTTGTCAGCGGAGTGCATCCGTTCTCCCTGATTTGGGTAGCCCATGCGCTGTGGGCTTATGCACGCTTGCGGGGCTCCTCTCCGTTGTGGGCGGCCCTCTGGTGTCGCCCCATTCAGGTCCGCGTCCACCCGTGTTCCACCACTAGAAAATCAGTGGTTTTGCTCTGCTTGGGTGAACGGCTAAACAGTTAGAGATAATACCGCTATCAGCCCCCGTCTCACGACGCGTCCTTCGTAGTGCTTGAGGCCGGTGTGCAGTGCTAGAAGCCGTTGGAGCCGTAAAGGGTACACTTGGTTCACACTCCAAGGTCCGCTGGAGCCGGGGGGTGGGGTTGGTCTGGGTGTGTCCCCTCTTTCTCCACCTCCGCGCATGTCTATACAGGATCGCTACGCACATTAGCCCTGCCGTGAGTGCGCCTCCGGCTAGGGTATAGTCGCTTGGAGGTCTGATGGACCCCGTTCTAACAATGTACTCTAAGCCATCTGACGTGTTTGTCACGGTATATGTGGCCCCCTTGATGCTCACATTGGGGAGGGGCACCCAGCTGCCGTTGGCGTCTTGGAAGGTGGCGTTGACAACTATCGTGAATGGGCTTTCAACGCTCACCCCGTCCCTGTAAACCGTCACAAGGTTTGAGGCGTGAAACCAGTAAGAGAAGCTCTCCAAAGGCATTATGTCTGTTCCCGAGTCGTTGATAGCCACGTAAAATCCCTGGTTGACGCATGGGAAACCGCAGCTAAATAAGAACACATACCATGGGTACGGTCCACCGTAGGCTGGGTTGGCGTTGGCTGGCCTGGTGCCGTTTATCCACCTTAACTCCTCGAAGAGCCCTGAAACGTTTCGAAAAGCCGTGTACTTTACAGGCGAGAGAAGCGTGGCCAAACCGCGGTCCACTTGGTAGGACACGGGCACCTCCGCTATACCGGTCTCCATTGTGGTCTGATTCCGCGTAACATAGAATTCAAATGAATACAACCCCCTAAGCCCCCCAAACCCATCGTAGATACTGAAATTTATCCAGTAGGTAAACACTCTCCGCAAAGGATCGTGGGTTGGCGCGTGTTGGTAAGCAATAGTGGGATTCGCCCTATCTGCGAGGCTCCCCAAGGAAACCTGGAAGAGTATCACTATGAATAGAAAAAGCATGAGTGGTGCCTTATGGTTCGCCCCGTGTCTGACTTCTAACAAGATTTGGACCCCTGCGAGAAGCCCAGAACCCAGCCAGACCGGTATAGGTAAAAGCCACCGCAGTAGTCGTAACCAGTGAGCTGATAAACAACCGTCGTACCAGTTGTCTGAGAGTTTAGACTGCTGTATCCCGCTATGTTGAACGAGCCGCTGAACTCCCCACCAGTTGATGAGGAGCCAACACTAAGAGTTGCTTCTACACCGAATGACTGAGATTGTGTACCAACCTGGCTGAGAGTCACATATATAGTGTTTTTATTTTGGTCTCCTATCGCGAAATTTTCAAAATATGAGAAACTGTAGTCGCTAGTGGATGTAGCCCAATTATCGTATTTATACCAGTTTCCAGATTGTCCCATCTCAAACACCTCTTTCACTTGCCCATTAAAGAATCCACGTTCATACTGATGATAGATGTAATCATACCATGTTCCCTGCATATACACGTCGTAATTCTCTGGACCGTTGGGATTGAATGTCGAGGCCATGGGTAACTGCTCCGTAGTCGTTACACTGTGGAGGGTTGCACTTGATTGGGAAAGCGGTCCACCGTTGATTGACACTTCTGAGTATACCGCACTATACTGGGAGGGTGTCGGGGTGTTCTGCACTTGATCCGAAGCATTTTTGCCCCAAGAATATACTGCGCCCTGCAACATGTTTACTAGTCCTAGGTTCACCGTCTTGTAGAGCCCCCAGTAGGGCGGGGGACATATACTCCCCGAGGACGAAGCGCCACTCAGCTTTGAAAGATTCACTCGTGGAAGAGTATCCGACTGGTTTATACCGAACACTACACGTAAAACTAACGCTGGATCCGTGGGTTGATAGTAAGCCTTTCCAGTCTTGGTATCAAGTAGGTAGTCCTTTGTGTATGGAGAGAGTTTGAGATTGATGTTCACAGGTTGCGATCAGAGGTTGACAACTGTGGCGTTGAACCCTGCGAGCAGGTCCTGAGCGTAGAAGGAGTATACCCCCGGGTGGAGCCTGAACACTGAGCCTGTGGATAATGGGCCAGTATAGAGTAGCTGTGTCGAATTGCTAACGGCGACCTCCACGGCACTTGTAGGAAGGGGTTGATTTTCCCCGTCTGTAACAGTTAAGTTGACTGTAACGGGCTGGGTTCCCCCTGAGACCCCACTCGTTAAGCCCGCTGTACCCACAGGTATATTTTCAGAGGTCTGTTGCCAACCGCCGTGAAAAAAACCGCCTCCGTACGATATGGCTAATAAACTCACAAAAAAAGGTGCTGAACGGGATAATCCGACTCTGCCTAGTCTGTAACAAAGATTATAGCCTCCTGTATGATAAGGACCTCAACTATATAAAAATTTCTAAATTGGTAAAAAATTTATTGAATAAAGTAATAAATGCTTTTTATTAGATTGTAGTGTCTCTTGTGTAAAAGATTATGATTGGCCTATGTCTTCAGGGTTTTCTTTTTCTCATAGAGGAGTTGGTTTGACGTTTTTGGAAGGAATTATAAAGTTGGATGGGCAAAGTGTATTCTATATGATGGCGTTCTGATAATCTTTGCGGAAAGCTGCGGGGAGAGTGCTATAAGAGGTCTAATCCTAAAATATAGAGACTAAGTAATTGGGCAGCGCTGGATCCATGAAACCTTAGATATCTCCGGAAGACTCTCCTTGGGTTTATTGGTGGATCGATTAAGGCAGATACGTCGATGTCTGAATATACTGTTTTCAGCGCTTAGGGGCCACGCTGACCGATCTCTAATCTGGACATAATCTGTTTCTCACAAAAACGTTTAAATTCTTAAGCTACTCAGACACATCTGTGGTGGCCTCACGGTTCTGCGCCGTTCAAAGCCGCGGCGCCCACCACGTTTAAGCGTTACCGTATAGGCCCATGTTTGGTGTGGTGGCTAGCCCTCGTGCTGGGTGACCAGTTGTAAAAACCCGTTCAAGATAATATTTGGCGTCGCCTGGTTATACTGGTGGTGTTGGAGCCGCTCTGCAAGCGTGTTTTCATGATGCCTGCCTCAGGTGCTTGTAGGTGTGATTATATAGAGTGAGAAGGTGCAGGTGACTGGTGATGGGCCGGTGTTGTTTGCGTATAGTACCCACTGAGTGATGCTTGCGTATATCACTCTTCCCCATGTGTAACCTAAGTTTGGTGACCTAGTGTTGAGTAGTAGGGATTCGTGTTCGGTGGTGCCGACAACGGTATCAGATGTACCCGCGCTCGGGCAACTGGTTATTGGGACTATAGCGACATAGTCTTTCTGGTTCAAGGGCAACTCTATGATTAGCACACTCTGATTCGGGTTAACCGTTAGATTTTCAGTCAAGGAAGATCTTAGGCTTGTTATCTGGTCTATTAGTGCGGGTTTCTCCTGTAGGCCTTCTAGCCTGTCTCTGAGTGGAGTGAGTGTTGTGTTCAGCTCTATGATGCTTGATTTATCACGTATGATACTCGAGTTGAGGGTGGCCAGCTCTGCGAGTAAGTTTCTCTGTGTTGTGTTGAGCTGGGATATCTCTGCGAGTGAAAGGCTTACAATGGCTGACTCGTTAGCGAGGGATTGATTGGTTTTGGCTATTTAAGTTTGAGGCTGCGAGTGATTAGTTAGGGTGTTTTGCCTACAAACCTCTCAAATTTAACATTTGATTATAGGTTTTTGATCTGTTAAAAGCTTATTTAGTGTCTGTGTTTTTGTTTTCAATGTGAGTGGGCGCCTCTCGGAAAGTAGGCTTCTGTTCCTGTTTTTCGTGTTGACTTCACTTCTTAGTCTGGGGTGGTACAGGTTTAAACCCATTGTGTTCTGGGATGGAGGACTACCCTTCACATCTCTGACCAGGACAAAGCTGGGTGAACTCTACTCGCTGGTCAGATATGGGTTGGAGGGTGTGAACCCGCATCTTTACCCTCCCCAGCCAACCATTCAATCCTCGCTTGTGTACACTTTAGAGCTTAACGCCTTGCATATGGTGTTCCCGATGTGGGCTTCACAGTTCATATCAACATACATTCTCCTACTGGTGGGTCAGCTTGGTGTCTACAAGTGTGCTTCTTGGCTCTCAGCTAAGATTGGGGTGAGGCCACCACTCTGGGCTGCTGTTTTGGCCTCAGCGTTCTACGTGTATAGCCCAATGTACCAGTTCGTGTTGGGCGACGGCTCAATCACCTATGTTAACGTGTGGTGTACCTATCCAGCCATGCTGTACTTATTATTGGCGCTCACAGATAAATGGGGGCGCTGGGCTGACTACTTTAAACTATTGTTGGCTCTACTCGCCCTCGGCGCCCTCGCCTCTGTGGACTACTCCTACTTTGAATATGTGGGGGAGAACCTAGCGCTCATAGTCGGAATGGTTGTGCTGGTGTCAAGCTACGCTGGGGTGCGCAGGCTTGGAGCCACACTCCTCGGCTTCGGCACCCTCCAGGCGAGTTATGCCTACTTCCTCTGGAGGGATGTGATAATAGCGCCAAGCGTGGCTGGTCAGGGTGCGCCACCCCTGGTTTCGGCCTACCACTCCTACTTCAACTATGCTTCAAGCTTTAACTCATACCTGAACCAGCTAGCCAACTACTACTGGCCCGTGGGGCAGCCAGGCTACCCCATGCTCCCAAACGTGCCACCAATAACCGTCTCACCACTCTACGGCTTGCTCGTATTAGTCTGCTGCACACTACCAATACTCCTAGCTAGCTCTAAGATGAGGCTTATACCCATCTATATACTCCTGGTATCCTTCGTTGGTTTGGCCGCGGGCTCGAACCCTCCATTCAGCGCCGCAGCGAACACCCTCTACACACACTTCTGGGTTTACCGCGCGCTCACCGAGCCTTTCCTCGCAGTTGGATTCGGCGTTACATTCACACTCAGCGTGCTACTCGTATTCGGCTTGACACACCTCTCGAAACGTGTCGAGCTACGCGGGCGCGCTCAGCCAGCAGCCGCACTCCTACTAGTCGGGGTGCTGGTTTCATCCATCTTCTTAATGCTACCCTACGCTGTGGGCGCCCCAAGCCCAATACTCCCCCTCTTCAGCTCGTATAACGGTGACATCACCTACACGGTTCACAGGGTAACACCACGCATAAGTGTGCCCAACTACTACTACTCTCTGGTAGAATATCTCAACACTCTACCAGAGAGGGGTGCTGTGCTCATACTACCCATAGAGGGTAACCTCTACACCTCGACGTGGTATGTGGGAGTGGACATGCTATCAGAGCTACTCAACAAGCCCGTCATCACGGGTGGCTACCTCGACGAGTACCCGGCTCTGGTGGATGCAGTCTACGAGTGGAGTCTGGGCTACCCAACCAACATTACACGTATACTCGCAGAATCCGGTGTGGGCTACATCCTCCTCCAGGGCGATGTGACCTACGGCGACTTCATGAGTGAGACGCCATACTATAATATGAGCTATATTGAAGGGAGGCTCAACACAACGCCAGGCATACAGCGGCTCGCAGTGATTGGTCCCGACATTGTGTATGGGGTCAGAGCAGAGGAATCCCACTGGTCCACGTCTGGAGACGCAGGCACAAGTGTTAGCCCACCTTCAGGGTTCGCTGTGTACCCCCTCAGTCAGGTAGAGGAGGTTAACCCAACCCCAGGTCACCCATACCGAGCACTCTTCAACCTCACAGCGTACACAGAAAACGGGGAGCCAACGCTTACAAGAATCAAAACCACGGGGTGCGTCGACGCCACACTCAGCTCCAAGTGGGAACCCATAAACCATGGTGTTGAAATCAGCGTTACACCATCCTGTCCCACGGCTGGGGGAGTGGGGTTCACGGCCACAATAAGCATACCACTAGAGCTAAACAAACCTAACACAACAATATACCTATCCTACGCATATAACTTAACTACGACCGGCTCGAACACCACCGTCACTTTGAACAGCCCAGCACACACCTACAACCCGCTCCAACTCGCCTCGCCTCAGGGATGGGTGTACTACGCCTACCCGGCGGCCAACTATACCTCCCTAACAATAACACTTGGGGGACTCATATTATCTGGACACCCGGTTAACTATACCCTACGGGACCTATACGTGTCGCTTGGAGTAGACACTCAAACTCTGCTCACATCTATACCGGGTGTGTATCTATGGTCTCCAAATAAGACGCTTGATAGCACTGCTGTGGGTGATTCGCCCCCCACATTAGGGAGCTGGAGTTGCTCTGTTCTTGAGTGTAGCCTCTCACTCAAAGCTTCTTCACCATTCCTACTTGTATGGTACACCCCATATTCTCAGGGTTACACGTTAAGCGTGGATGGCACAACAGATAGAGCACACCTAGAAGCCCTCGGCGTGTTTAACGCTTGGATAGTTAACAAAACTGGCACACTAAACATAAGGGCTAAATGGGTAAACCCCAATGAACCCTGGGATATATTCACCGGCACCATCTGGGTAATCCTCCTCTCAATCTTTGTAACCACAGGTATTAGAGCAAGGAAAAAACCCAGCGTTGGTGGTCGAGGTCATATAGTTGGCCAAGGCATCTAAAAAGTTATCTCGCAGATTTGCCCCTTGTAGGGGTGATAACCTTTGTCCAGTAACCATGTATAAAGCTGGTGGGGTTAGGCTCTTCGATTCAAATATTAGTTGTCCCCTTTTGGTTAGTGAAGAGGTTGTAGTCGTCGGCTATCACGACGCTCTGGCTTAGTGCCTGTTTCCACGAATCCTTATTGATGATTATAGTCGCCTCATCGGGTGTCCAGCATATTGCGTCGATTGATTCACACACCTCCGCGCCTCTTCTCGGAAACTCTAAGCCCCTAAAGTGTTCGGAAACTATTATCACTTCAACATCACTCCAATAATTAAAGTCTCCACGCGCATAGGAGCCGAATAGGACAAGCGAGACCTTACCCCACTTCTCACGTAATATGCGGGCCAAGTTGTCCAAGTAGCGCACCATCCTCTCCCTCTCTTTTTTTCTTCTCTCCAAGAGTTCCCCTAACACTTAGAACACCCCTTAACCCACTCAGTGAGCTACCCCCGCCTGAAGGCGGGAGCTTCCTGCCTCATAGCTCCACCTTGCCTCCCCAACCCTAAGGAGGGTAGGGGAGGTATTGGGCGGAGCTCCACAGGCGCAGCGGGTGGCACCCACCCTGCCCTTTTTAGGAGAACCAGAGAAGCGTTGAGGTCCCGGTCTAAGGTGAAACCGCAGTGGGCACAGTGGAACACTCGGTCTTTCACTGTCAGGTTCTCGTTGATTTCCCCGCACTTGAAGCACTCGCGCGAAGTGTTATAAGAGGGAACAGTTAAAGCAAGTTTCCCTCTTTTTAAAAACTGCCACTCTAAGATTCTCTTCAGCTCTGAGAAGGAGGAGTCGTACAGCCTCATCCTCCTCTTTTTGGTTTCGCCTTTTTGAACCAAACCCTCGACATTTAAGTCCTCTAGCACCAGCACATCGTACTCCTGTGCAAGTAAAACCCCGAGCTTGAAGAACACGTCGCGCCTGAAATCCCCGACGTGCTCGTGCTCTTTAGCGAGCCTCCTCTCAGCTTTGAGCCAGTTATTCGAAAGAAACCTTTTTCTCGACAGAGTCCTCTGTAGCACCCTGACTCTATCAAGAGAGCTCTCAAGTGGTTTCGGGTTTTCGAGGAAGCGGCCGTCTGAGAGTGTGGCGAGCCTTGTGAGCCCTAGGTCGACACCCACAGCCCTCTTGGGCTCCTCCGATGAACGCTCTTGGCTCTCTGGCTCCTCCACCAAGAAGATTACGTGGATTCGACCTGAAGGGTAAAGCTTCACACACACTTGAGACACCTGGTTTTCTGGGAGCTCCCTGTGGAGGATTAAAGTGAAGAAGCCGATTTTACTCAGGTACAGCCGAGTCTTCCTCTTCTTTTTGTTTTTGCTCTTCCCTACTTCCCTCGTGTTGGAAAGCCTCCAACCACTCTGAGGGTAAACCAAGGACAGAAACCTGTGAGGCTTCTTTTCCTTGGGTTTGTTCGCTAAGCCTTCGAGGAACCTCTGCCGGGCCCGGTAAAACCTATCAGCAACCTGCTGAGCAACCTGGGAGTGTAGCGCCTGGAACTCAGGGTTTTGCTTTCTCAGGTCTAAAGCGAGCTGTCGAAGCTCGTTTCTACTCATAGTGTGCTTGTTCTTCTCATACTCTTCTTGCTCGGCGTGTAAGAGCGTGTTGTAGAGTTTGCATGCTACTTCGAGCTGGGTGTTCAACACCCTCGCGGTGGTTTTTGATGAGTAAGCTCTGAACCTGTATGCCCTTACACGCATTACCGAGTATTTTCTCGGCGTGTATTTATTCTTTTGGAATCCCCGCCTTAGACTCTAGACCCAAAATTGACGTGCAAGGCACAATCGGCGCTAAGCGCGAATTTGGGTCTACAGTAAAAGGCTAGGTTTTGGAAACCTTATAATTTCTTTTGAACAAGCCTTACACTCCCTCGCCATACTCTTGGTAACGTGTTGAGCTGGGAAACCCTCGGTGTATGCGTCTGGATCCTTGACGAAGAGTATAAACCATCTAATAGTGAAGAGCAATACTCCAGTCTACCTCCATCTGTAGGCTCACAGAGGCGCTTCAGCTCCTGGTAGAACTTCACTAGGTTATGACCGAACGAGGGGACCCCTAGCCCTCTTAATAAGGACTTCATGGCGAACTCTGCTGCTTGCTGAGCCTTAAAAGCAGCCCAGGAATAACCCCCTGCCTCAATATCCGCGTCTATATGCGAGAAAGTGTACTCCGCTTGCCCCATCCACCTACGATACTCATCGCAGTCCACCGCTATCGCTAAGGAAAACACTAAAACAGAGAATAAGCCTTATGATCAACCAATTTGGCTCAGGTTGGATAAGTTCCTTCGATTATTGAAAACTTATTTATTGATGTGGTTAATCATAACTCACATGCGGGTTCTAACCTCCGATCTTCTCACTGGCCTCGTGGATCCAGCGGAATTCGATGTTTACCTTGAGGATGCTCTGAGGGCGTACGACCCAGAGAGGGTTGTTCAGCCTATGAGGGGGGTTGTCAGACTGGGTGAAGACTCGGTTTGGCTCATAATGCCAGTTGTCGACCTAGCCTTGGATAGGATGGTTGTTAAGATGGTGTCTGAATATAAGGGTAACCCCGCGAAGGGTCTGCCGAAGGCGGGTGGGCTCACACAACTCATCGAAGCCTCCTCTGGGCGTTTACTTGCCCTGCTCGACTCACACTATATTACTGGGCTTAGAACCTCCTCGCTAGCCGGTATAGCCACCAAGATGTTCGCTAGGGAGGGCAGCGAGTGTTTGGGTGTGATAGGCTCCGGCTATGAGGCTAGGCTCATAGTGGACGCTGTCCTGAGGGTTAGGCCAAGTATAAGGAGGATATCCGTCTACAGTAGGAACCCCGAGAGGAGGCGGGAGTTCGCGGCTGGTTACCGTGGCCGCTATGATGCCCAGCCAGTGACTGATCCTGGCTACGCTGTGGTTGGCTCAGATATTCTGGTGGTCGCCACTGACTCGGCAACACCGGTTCTGGATGGGTCAACCCTTAAGCGGGGAGCCCACGTTGTGAGTATCGGAACACTCCCGGAGCGTAGAGAGCTCGATCGTGGAACCTTTATGAAGTGTTCGCTCCTAGTGGCTGATAAGAGGGAGGCTGTGCTCAGGGAGGCGGGGGATGTGGTCGACGCGCTCAAAGCCGGTCTAATATCCGAGGATAAAGTGATAGACCTGGTTGAGGTAATCAAGGGGAAGAACAATGTCCACAGGGGGGAGGATGATATCACGGTGTATAAGTCTGTGGGCTTCGGATACCTCGACCTAGTTGCAGCGAACTACGTATACGAGAAATACAGCAATACTTCCAGGTCATAGACGTGGGTTTGGCCGTCTTGAATTGGCTGCTTGCTTGGCCCACTCACTGGGTGGTGTGCGCTACTCGATACGTTTTTATAAAGCGGGCGGCTTCTCGACCTGGGCCTAATGGAGTTACTTGAAAAGCGCGCCACCTCTGAGATGGGCTACGTGGGTAAACCGCTCCCACGCATAGTTGATGGGTTCGAAAAGGTGAGTGGGAGGGCTGAGTACATCTTTGACATGGAGCTTCCAGGTATGCTCTACGGTGTTATCCTCCGAAGTGAGGTGCCACACGGCGTTATAAGGGAGCTGGACTATTCTTCTCTGCACAAATATGACTTTGTAAAGGCGGTTATCTCTGGTAGGGACGTTGAGCTCGGCAACATCGGACCCCTCAGAGATCAGCCAGTGCTCAAGTATCCGAAGGTGAGGTCCACACTCGATGAAGTTCTAGCTGTTGCTGCCACGGATGCGGATAAGGCTTTACGCGTACTCGACGAGGTCAGGGTGAGCTACGAACCGCTTGCACCCGTATTCGACCCCGAGGAGGCGCTTAGACCCGAAGCGCCCCTCATCCACGAGGAGAATGGTTCCAACCTTGTTAAGCTCAACTTCGACTTTTCAAGTGGAGGAGTTGACAGGGTATTTGAGGGTGCACCCTACGTTAGGGAGGACACCTACGATGTGCCGCGGGTGGCGTTCGCACCCATGGGGACACTTGGGGCGATATCCTACCTTGACCCATCAGGTAATCTGGTGCTTGCGTCGAACACTCAGGAGCCATTCCAACTCAAGCGTGAGCTGGCGGAGGCTCTACGACTCAACCCACAACGCGTTAGAGTGTTTCAACCATACGTTGGAGGCAACTTCGGGAGGGGTATGGACCTCTACCCGTTCGAGGTTGTCGCCTGCGCCCTGACGCTCAGGACTAGGCGGCCGGTTAAGATACTCTATACGCGCACTGATGATTTTCGATACTCACCGACGAGGCAGCCTGCGAGGATTAGGCTTAAGAGCGCTACCACGAAGGATGGGAGGCTTATGGCGAGGAGGGCGGAGGTTGCTCTCGACGCTGGTGCCTACGTGTCGTGGGGTGTGTTTGATGCGAGGGTTATGGCTTCAACTGTCACGGGTCTCTATCGCGTAGGTGAGGTTGAGTTCAAGGCTAGGGCGGCTTACACCAACAATCCTTACACCATAAACATGCGGGGGGCGGGAAACCCTCAGATGACGTTTGCGCTCGAGTCACACATGGATTCTATGGCGCATGAGCTGGGTATTGACCCCGTGGAGTTCCGGCTTATTAATGCATATGAAGGGGACTACACAACACCGCAGGGCATGAAGGCTAAGGATGCTAGGCTTAGAAGCGTAATAGGTCGGTGCGCCGAGCTCATAGGTTGGCGTGGGGTGCACTCACTCGAGCCAAAAGGCAGTAAGAGGTATGGCGTAGGCTTCGCTGCACTCTTCCATGTAGGTGGGGGTGCAAGAGTTTACCGCACTGATGGTGCGGGGGCTCTCATCAAGATTGACGACTTCGGCACGGTTACCCTTTACATTGGTATGAGTGAGATGGGTCAGGGAACCGTGAACAGTTTGGCTCAGATAGTGGCAACCGAACTAGGCGTGCCTGTCGATTGGGTCCGAGTTGAATATAAAGGTGATGTGGAGGGTAGGCCCTGGGATACTGCTACACATGCAAGCAGGAGCACCTTTGTGTGCGGTAACGCCGCCATACTTGCGGCGAGGAAGCTGAAGCGGGAGCTTTTAAGAGCCGCTTCAAAAACCCTGAATGTGAAGACATCTGAGCTCTACATTGAAGGTGGGGTGGTTAAGTCTAGGTCGAAAGAGGTTGAAATAGCTTTGGACAAGCTTGTGCGTCGTACTCATTTCAAGGATAATGGGAAGGTGTTTATAGCCTACGCTTACTATGACCCCAAAACCGAGATGCTTGATTCCCAGAACAAGGGTAATATTTCGGCTGCCTATGTTAACGCCGCTCAAGCCGCGCTCGTCGAAGTGGACACGGAGACAGGTGAGGTCAGGGTGTTGCGGGTTGTAAGCGTCCACGATATTGGTCAACCAATAAACCCGCTGGGCGTCCGGGGGCAAATTGTGGGCGGAGTAGTGCAGGGCTTGGGTCACGCTCTCTACGAGGAGCTCGTCTTGGACCGGGGCTCCGTGGTAACAGCCGGCTTCGGCGACTACGAGGTTCCAAGTGTGGGTGAGATGCCTGAAATCCAAGTGGACTTCCTACCCACGAAGGATAGGTATGGTCCCTTCGGTGCGCGGGGGGTGGCTGAAAACGGTATAATACCCATAGCCGCAGCCATAGCCAACGCTGTGTATGATGCTACGGGTGTACGCATCACTTCGTTACCAATTAAACGGGAAAGGGTGTTGAAAGGGCTTCTTAAGGATGTGGGTGGGTGAGTGGGTTGTCCGAGTTCTCACTCATCGAGGAAACGGTGAGGGAGACTGCTAAGAGGTTCACTGAGAGGTACTGGATAGAGAAGGATAAGGCTGCCCAGTTCCCCAAAGAGTTCTTAGATGAGGCGGCGAGGCTCGGGCTCACATCACTTCTCGTACCAGCCGAGTATAACGGTGTAAACATAAAGGTGGGGGACTATGTTGGCCTCGTGAGGCTTGTATCCTCTCTACACGGGGTTGCCGCTGGAGACTTACTCATGGCATATAACACCTTCGGCGCCCACCCGCTCTTTACGTTGGGAAGCAACGAACAAAAGAGGAAATTCGCCGAGCGCTTGATAACAGGTGAAGCCAACCCATGTGTGGCTGTAACAGAACCAGCCGCTGGTTCAGATACGCTCAGTGTGAGCACAGTGGCTGAAAGGTCGGGTGACGGGTACACGATTCGGGGTAGAAAGATCTGGATAACCATGTCACATATAACTAGGCAGATGATCCTTGTCGCTAGGACATCAAGCCCACAATCCGGTAGGAGGTCTGAGGGGCTCACACTCTTCCTCATCGACCCTCACGAGCACTCGGGGATTAGGACTTCGAGGATCGATGACATAGCCCTTAGGGCGCTTGGTTCTTGTGAAGTGTTCTTCGAGGACGTACACGTCCCGAGGGAGGCTGTACTGGGCGAAGAAGGTAAGGGTTGGCGTGCACTTACGGGTATCTTCAACTTGGAGAGGCTTTCAACCGCATCCATCTCATTAGGCACGGCTGAACTATTATTGAACAAAGCCGTTGAGCACGCCAAGACCAGGGTTGTATTCGGAAGACCGATAGGGGCAAACCAAGCCGTGCAATTCCCACTAGCCGAGGGAAAAGTGTGGCTGGAGGCTGCTTGGAGACTTGTGCGTGATGGAGCCGAGAAAATGGATAGGGGGGAAGAGTGCGCGTTCGAGGCTAATGGCGGTGCACTATTAGCAGCTAAGAGTTCTAATATGGTGGCCGACGCAGCCATGCAGGTATTCGGCGGAATGGCCTTCGCACAGGACACAGGCATAGAGCTCCACTGGAGAAACCTAAGACTCTTCAGAGTGGGACCAGTTCCAGAGGAGCTCGCTCTATCCTACGTGGCCCATAACATCCTCAAACTACCAAGATCATTCTAATAATCAAACCAAACCCACCGATAGATCAGCTCCAAATGAATACATATATTCAACCAATTGGTTTCAGTGTTCGCCTAAAGAAAGATGCCACATACTAATTGGGCCAAGGATGGGGAGTTCGCCGCGTGCTGTTATCAGTCGAAAGCCTATTATCATCATGCCTAGTAGGGGGTTCTCGAAACACTTTGAGAAGACAGGTTGGAGGAGACTCGAAATACGAAGTTGAATTCGGATATTCGAGGGCTGTTAGGGTTGGGAGCATCGTGCTCGTCGCTGCGACCAGTGGTTCAGATCAGCCTGAACCGGAATTGGCTCCCGACACATACGCGCAGGCTAAGCGCGCCATACAGAAGATTAAGGAGGCGCTTGAGTCGCTCGGGTTTGGGTTGGATGATGTCGTTAGGCTTAGGGTCTTCGCAAAGCGGGAGCTGGGTTTAGAGGATTTTAAGAGGGCGTATCGAGAATTCTTCGCTGACATCAGGCCTGCGCTCAGCTTGGTCTACGTGTCAGGCTTCCCATCGGATAAAACCATCCTTGAAATAGAAGCCGAAGCCCTAAAGGATGGATGAAAATAGTGCTACACTATATTACAAGGCGTTCATGCTCATTTTTTCCATCGAATCTTTTTAGGCTAAATTCAGAGATGTCTAGGTGTGGCTTCTCACCTCTGACAAGCTCACCCATCAGTACGCCTACGGCTGGGGCGTGCATGAAGCCGTGCCCGTTGAATCCCGCACAGCAGTAGAGTCCACCTATCCCGCACTCGGATACTATAGGGTTGGCGTCAGGAGTCGTCTCATATAGACCCCTTACCGAGTAGCCTATGGATGAATCCGCGAGTGGTGGAAGCCTCTTTATCGCCTCAGTAAACACTTGTTCGTCGTACTCTGGGGGAAAATCGGCGTCGAAGCCTTGGATAATCCATCGATTATTAGAGAAGAAAACCGAGTTGTGTTCTCTACCCAAGGCGAAAGTAGAATCAACTTCCACTATCAGCGGGAAGCTTTCCGGCAGGCCGCGTGGAACCCCCCTCGTAAAGAGTATTTTCCTTGGCTGGGGTGTAACCGGGATATCCACGCCTGCAAGTCTACCCAGCCCCGCTGAGTATGCCCCCGCCGCAATCACCACACTGTCCGAATATATTGTCCCAAGGCTGGTTTCAACACCCCGAATGGTTTGCCCGTCGAGTATCACGCCTGTGACCCTAGTGTTTTCGAGTAGCTGTGCGCCGAGGGAGAAAGCTTTGGAGAGGTAGCCCTGATGCACTGCTGAGGTCAACGCGTGGCCGTCGCGGTAACACAGGTTGCCACCCAAAGCATCACTGAAGTCGTAAAAGGGGAGGAGCCGCAGGATCTCCTCCCCGCTGTATGTTTCCACCGGGACGCCGAGTGAGCGCTGCATTTCCGCATTGAGTCGAAGCATGGTTAAGCTCGGCTGTGTGTGGGCTATGAAGAGGTATCCGTCATACCTGATAAGCGGGTCCACGCCCATTGTATCCTTAAATCTTTCAAGGATTTTTATGCTCTCTATGCTGAGCTGCACGTTCAACCTGCTTGAGAACTGGTGTCTGAAGCCGCCTAGAGCCGCGGCTGTGCTACCGGAGCCAGCGCGCATCATGTCCACTATGACTACTGGTGGTGGTAGACTCCTGGAGAGGTTGTACGCGACGCTCGCACCGATTATTCCTGCTCCTATCACTATGGCTGAAGCCTTCTTTGTCAACTTCCACCCCACCACGAAAATGGTCTCATGACTCTACGAGGGCAAGGGGAGAGATGGCTCACCCATTTATTCACCCAGCAATGGAGGCCCCTTTGAGCTTTATCGCAGCAATCCACGAGCATATAGAGGATCCGGTGGTGTGATCCAAGCTCGAAGTCTAGTGGTTCGTATTGATGCTTGTACATGTCCATCACTGTGTTTTGTTGGCTGTGCCAAAATAGATGGATATGAGTTGGTCTGGGTCTATTTCCGAAGATCTTCCTTCAAAGACTTTTTTGCCTTGGACGAAGACGGCGACCCTGTGCACAACATTTTCGATTCTCTTAATGTTTTGCTCCACTATGAGGAGTGTGACGCCCTTCTCGTTTATCTCGCTGAGTCCTTTGAAGAGCCTTTCACACATGACGGGGGAGAGTCCTGCTGATGGCTCATCTAGGACTAAGAGCTTGGGTTTGGTCATAAGAGCTCTGCCAACAGCGAGCATCTGCCTTTCGCCGCCGCTTAGAACTTTTGCTTTATCACTTAGCTTGGGTTTGAGCTCGGGGAAAACGCTCAGAATGATGTTGGTTAACGCGTTACGAGTTTTGGAGTCGAGGTTCACTTTACCCATTTCTAGGTTCTCCAAGACGCTGAGATCTTGGAACACACTGTCCAGTTGAGGTACATATCCCATTCCCTTCTTGACTCTTAGCTCCGTTCTGAGCCTCGTGATGTCTTCACCATTGAAAATCACTTTACCTTCGAAGACATCAACCAATCCGAAGAGCGCCTCTGCGAAAGTGCTCTTACCGGCGCCGTTAGGACCTATTATGCCAACGAACTCTCCTTGAAGTGGGCCGAAATAGGCCACTAGCTCTTTGAGTCCCTGCGTTATGGCGTCTTGTCGGTCTTCGCTCACGGATATCCATACGCATCCGGCTATCTCTGCAGGGTCTCTCCCAGCTTTCTTTGCGCCTCCACGGATTATCCCCACAGCATACCTTGCGAAGTCGGGTGGGTATAGAAGTGGGAGCGCTCCGTCACCTGCTTCACCCGAATACTCGAGCATTCTATCTCCCTGACTACCTATGTAGATAGGTATTCTGTTTCTGACTGGTTTAAAACGCATATAACACTGTTTGTCCCAAGTAAACTCGCTTCCATGATACTCGGCACTGGAGCCAGAAATGAGTTTGCGGATTAACTTCACGCACTCCCTTGTCCTGGTTAGGGGTCTTCCATGTTCTATTCCCAACCAATCCATGTATTCTAAGGCGCCGGCGCCTACACCACATACAACTCTACCATTAGTTATTTCGTCGAGTGTAGAAAGATACATAGCTATTTCGGCAGGGTTGAGTGTATATGGGTTAAGTATCGTGTTGCCTAGTAATATTCTCTTTGATTCTAAGCCTAATAGTAGTGAGAGTTACCAGAGAGCTACGCATAAAAACGTCGTGCGAAACCCAACAATAATCGAACCCCTCCTTCTCTGCAGTAAGCGCCAACTCAACCAATGTTTGTGTGCTACCGAACCAATCCCCAAGCCTAATCCCAAATCTCATTTCAGACAACAAGTTGTACATTTTACTTAGTAATAAACCTTTTTTATAGATTTATAAATAATATTTCGATCTTTACGAAAGATATTTACCTTCATGCACAATTTTTGTCCTGAAAAGTTATCTGCCGCTTAATCCGTTAGTAGCATTCCCTTTAAGCACCTTGTGTACTTCATTGAGTTATGTTAGATACTTAAGCCAAGCCCCACTTAGAGCCGTTCTGGTCTGAAGATTGGAGCCTTACGTGTGCTTCTATCTAAACACCTAAAGTTTGTTATAAAGCCTGAGCACAGCTGATTTTGTGATAGGTCAAAACTCGATCTCCGTGTTAAGCTAGTGTGTCGTTCAGATTCCTAAGTTTGGTTTAACAGCCATTTTTTGGAAAGCCTATAACCTGCATGTGTTACGTTCACGTTGTCTAGGGTTACTATAAATTACTGAATTTTTGATTGCTCGGGATAGAGATATAAGTGTGATATTCAGTTTTCGTTAGGATTAGGTTTAAATTATTAGTGGGGATTAGTGGAGTCAATGTCCACCCAACTCGTAAAACCTAGCGGTGAGAAAACGGTTGAGGAAGAACGTTTGATAGGTAAATCTCTCAAGAGAAAAGAGGATGTTGAGCTTCTGAAGGGCAGGGCGAAGTTTACAGCCGATGTTGATTTACCAAAAAAGGCCTACTCGATTTTCTTTGTCAGGTCACCAGTATCTCACGCGATCATAAAGAAGATAGACGTTGAGGGTGCAAAGAGCGCCAAGGGTGTGCTTGCGGTGTTCACAGGTGAAGATCTACGCGGTGTAAGGATGGGTTACTGGATGCATTACCCAGGTATGCTAGAGCCTGTGAGGGGTACGCTTGCGTATGGGAAGGTCCGATACCAGGGTGAGCCCGTGGTGGCTGTTGTCGCCGAAGATGCGTACCTCGCCGAGGACGCAGCCCAACTTGTGTCAGTGGAGTATGAGGAGCTTCCGCCTTTGACTGACCCTATCAGGGCTATGGACTCAAAGCCAATATTTGATGATTTGGACACCAATATTTTACTCCACGACTCGTACTCAAGCACTAAGAGCGTCGAGGAAGTATTGAAGAGTGCGCCAGTGAAGATAGATGTGACACTGTATAATGGTAGAACCTCCCCCCAGTCGCTTGAGCCTAGGGTTCACAAGGCGTACTATGACGGTGAGTGGCTCACCATCTGGGCATCTACACAGTTTCCGCACGTGGTTAGAACCTATGCGGCTGAGTGCCTCGGCTTCCCAGAGAACAGGATCAGGGTTATAGCTGAGCATGTGGGTGGAGGATTCGGGCCGAAGTCGTCGGTGTTCGCAGATGAGTTGGCGGTTTACGCCATAGCGTTAAAGCTTGGAGTACCTGTTAGCTGGGTGGAGACGCGAACAGAGCACCTTCTCGTCACCGGTCATGAGCGCGACCAAATACACCGTGTTAGGGCTGGATTCAGTGAGGACGGCATCCTACTGGCGCTTCACGATGAAATAATAGCTGATGTTGGTGCTGGCGGAACCTTCTGGGTCGAGGTTCAGCCCGCTATGGTGGCCTCCGTGTCGATCCCTGGACCATACAAGTTCGAGCACTACTCTTTCGACCTCTACGCCGTGGCCACAAACAAGGCTCCATGGTCACCCAACATTGGCTTCGGGAGACCTGTGGCCGCGTTCGTTATGGAGAGGATTATGGATATAGCGGCCCGAAAAATAGGCCTCGACCCAGTGGAGATAAGGCGGAGGAACCTGGTTAACAAGTCTGATTTCCCCTATAGGAACCCGGCTGGCGTGGTGTATGACAGCGGCGACTACAAGCTCTCCTTGGATGTGCTCCTAGACCTCTTGGATTACGAGGAGCTCAGGCGGAGGAAGACGGCTGAGGATGGTGGTGTGAAGTTGGGTGTGGGCGTATCGGTGTACTCCGAGTATACCGCCCCGTCCTCCGCTAGGCTTCAGGTTAACTTGGGCTGGGAGGTCGGGGGGTACGAGAAGGCTGTTGTGAGGGTTGACCCGACGGGTAAGGCCACAGTTAGCTTGGGTGTGCTCTCAACCGGCCAGTCCCACACTACCGTGTACGCGCAGATAGCCGCGCAGGAGATCGGGCTAAAGTTCGAGGATGTGAATGTTATCGAGGGGGACACCAATACCACGCCCTACGGCTTCGGTAGCTGGGCTAGCAGATCAATGGTCACAGCGGGTAATGCTGTAATGCTCGCTTCCAGAAAAGTCAACCTCAAACTTAGGAGGATAGCGGCCCACCTTCTAGGGGTTAGCCCTGACAGGGTGGCTATACGCGAGGGTTACGCGTTTGATTCGCTGAACCCCGAGAAGAAGCTGAGTGTTGCCGACATAGCCAAGATAGCGTACAGGATACCCACCAAGCTACCCGAAGGTGAGGAGCCAGGTATAGAGGAGTATGCGATATATGAACCCCCCTCCGACACCGCCATAGTGAGCTACGCTTGGCACGGCGCGGTTGTGCGCTTAGACACCGAGACTGGTAGTGTTAAGGTTGACAAGTATGTGGTTGTGGATGACGCGGGTGTGGTCGTTAACCCGAAGACCGCTGAGGGGCAGATTCATGGCCCGGTTGTGTCCCAGGCATTTCTGCAGAGCTTTTCGGAGCTTAAATATGATGAGAGGGGTAACCTGCTTACAACTTCGTTCTGGCATTATCCGCCACCGACTGCCGAGGATGCGCCAGCCGAGTTCAGGGTTGAGCATGTAACCTCCCCGTCGCCAACACCGGGCGGCTTCAAGGGGATGGGTGAAGGTGGAGCAATAGGTGGGCCGGCAGCCCTCATGAACGCCTTGGCGGACGCCTTGGGGGAGCAGGGGGCTTCGCTTAACAAAGTGCCGATGGATTGGTGTGAAATATGGGCGCTCATAAAAGCAGGAGAGAAGAAGCATAGTCAACAACCTCAAAATAGATAGATTTAAACACAAAAAATGGTGCAGCTCTTCTATCTGGTGTGTGGGTAGTAGAGCGTAGGAACCAGATATCCAAGACCACGTGTAGGAGTGAGTTACATGCACAATCGCGGAGAGGGGCCTAGAGATTTCAAGCTAGAGATGGAATGGTGGTCGCTCCTTCTGATGGCTTCTTGTGTTGACGGGGAGGATTGATGTGGGGGTGGGTGCACACGACAAGAGGGGTGGAGGATAGGGGGTGCTCTCGGTGAACTCCTTAGGGGACGAGTCTGGCGAAGCCCAAGCCCTACTACGCTTATGGTGGGTGTGTAAACCAACACCTGCGTATTTCTACGGAGTCAAACCCTAACCTATAGCTATCGGCCTGACGAGTGAAGCTTCCCCGCCCCTTATTTTTAGGGGTGATACAATAACGGTTGAAACGTATTTGCGGTCAGCTGCTAAATCCTCTAGGTTTAGGCTCTTCATCAGCAGGATGCCGTTATCGCTGAGTAGTATGTTGTGCACTTCGAATGGCTTGGGAACACCCGCCGCGAGGTTGTCTATACCCACGAGTTTAACCCGCTTGCCGGCTAGCCACTTGGCTGCGTCGGCGCCGAGTCCAGCGAACTTGTGAAGATAGGCGTCCGAGTCCCTCGTGAAGTATCTGGAGTAGCCTGTTCTGATGAGTGCGCAGTCACCCGCATTTAGCTCTACACCCTCGTACTTCAGGGTTCCTTCAAGGTCTTCGGGTGTTACCTCATACCTCTCGGGTAGAATATCCAGCTTCTTATAGGCGGGCACATCGAGTAACACGCCTCTAAGGACAAGTGGTGTGAGCCTGTCAACACTGGGTAGCT